>Ga0123355_10000002_pt1 | contig 241009 bp, 225 predicted proteins | sample TergutEmb28metaG_3_FD_89872 | JGI IMG/M metagenome (GOLD analysis project Ga0123355, IMG submission 89872) | Embiratermes neotenicus P1 segment gut microbial communities from Petit-Saut dam, French Guiana - Emb289 P1 | ecosystem: Host-associated > Arthropoda: Insects > Digestive system > Gut ...
TCATAACATTGAATGTCGTCTATCCCCAGTCCAAGCCGTTCCAACTCAGGAATGTTCACGATAAATGCCGTTTCCCAAGCGGTAATGCCGACCCAAGTGGGTACGGCTGCGTCTGATTTGAACATAGGTAGGATGCGTTCTACACCATCAGGGGCATAAGGTTCTAGCAATCCCATTTCGTCTAAGATGATCATGCTGGACGCTGCTGTACCCCAGACTAGATCAGCTTGAGGATTCTCCGCCTCGGCAATCAAGCGGGCGGTGATAACACCTGTTGAATCACGCACAATGTTGACGGTGATGTCAGGGTATTGCGCGTTGAAGTCTGCTAAAAATTCATCAACGAGTTCGTGTTCTAAAGCTGTGTACACAGTAATCGTGCCGGATGTGGGTGTAGCTTCTGCTGTGCTGGAGTTCCCGCCGCAAGCGGTTAGCAGTGCGATGATGGAAATAAGTAGCATTATAAGTCCAATTTTACGTTTCATGTCAGTCCCTCACATTTTTCTAATTTCGTTATCGTAAACTAAGAATACGCGAAGTTTTGAGTTGCCGCTATCAAGTGAAGGTCAAATGTAAGTAAAGTTTGCGTAAAGTCGGAGTGAGACGAAGAAAAACCACTATCTATAAAAACAGTGATTACACATAAACTATAAATTCGTCCGAGTCCGCTTACGCAACGGTAGTTGGGGTGGTGAAATACCACCCACCTCCAAAGGCAAGCCGGACTGACCTTTGAAACTGGATAGCAAGGATGTCCATCAGATTTACACCCCTTGCTTGGGGGCATGGTTCATGCCCCCAAGCCCTAAGTTGAAGTTAGGGCGACTAAGTTAGACTTAGCCTAACCCCGGAACTACCACTTCGGTAGTTCTGTGGTCGAAAAATAATTTTTCTTCCACAGGAACATATCTGCATAGTTCGTGTCGTATTAAATTGCAGAGAGTTGTTGTTCGTGATATAATTTCCCTATCTACCGAATAGAAATGGGGTGATTATCTTGGATTGGAACAACTATGAAGAGCGCCGTCAAGCGCTCGCCCCATTCCACTACCTGCCCCTATTCTACCTGCTACCGGACGAGCTTGCCATCGCTCGAAAGCTAGATGGCTTCCCCCGCAACCCACACAAGGTAGTCACGGATGAGCGGTGGCGGGATTTCTACCGCAGCAAGTTCTTTCAATCTCGTCTGATGGACGCTTGGGGCTGGCTGATGTGGCAGGGGCTCGGCATCAAAGGCGGCGTGGAGAGCTACTCCATCAATGATCCCTTCGTGCTGATGGTATTCAATCTTCCCATGTGGGCGGCACTGCTGGTCGAGATGGGTATCACAACAGATTTGCTCGCCTCATACCCGCCAGAGAAAGAGATTCCATTCTTGACGATGGGCGAGGCCGTCTACAACGCCGGTCATTTCATCCGTCGCTTCTGGGAGCATCCCCAGCTTAAAATGCGAGAGGTATGGGAGGTTGTAAAGACCCACCGCGACCACAGAGATTTCTCCGCGATGAATAGCCATGTGAAAACAGATTTCTACAGAAAGTGGTATCACACCAGAGCAAAGATTAAGACCCAATCCTTATACGACGAAGAGGGTAACGCAGTGTATGCCCCATACATACCAAACGGATTCGCGGAGGTGGAGCTCCGCATCTGGTTTAGAGAATTTTTGAAACGCTTGGACGCGCGTGACAAGACAATCGTTCAGCGACCGGAGGAGGGATACAATCAAGAAGAGATCGCCCAAATGCTAGGCTACGCCAACCATAGCGGCGTGTCGAAGCGAGTAACATCAATACGAAGGGAGTTTGAGAAGTTCAGAAGAGAGTAAGAGCCGCTTGCGAAATGCAGGCGGTATTTTTTGTGACAAAACAGAAAGGGAAATTACAATTTGAAGAAAAATCTAAAGAGAAATATACAGCAGATATTCCGAGTGGATGAAACCGAGCTTGCTCTGATCCGAGAGAAAATGGAGACTGCCAACATCCGCAACAAGGAAGCATATTTCAGGAGGATGGTGCTGGACGGCTATGTCCTTCGCCTTGACTTCTCCGATGTGCGAGAGATGACCCGACTACTATCCAACGCCACAAACAATCTCAATCAGATCGCCCGGCGGACGAATAGCGATGGGAGTTTGTTTGCCCCCGATATCCAGAAGATACAGGCAGATTACGATTTGCTCTGGGGACAGGTCAAATTGATTCTACAGAAGTTGGCGAAGATATGATATGTACAAAAACAAAACTCTTCTCGTTCGAGCAGACGGCGAAAGCCGGCTTAAAAATTGGGCGCCTCAGCGGTCAATTTAGTGGGGTTGGGCTACTGCCCAACAAGCACCGTTTGGCGATAGTGATAGCGCCAAACCTTGCTTGCCAAGGACGAATCCGAGAGAAAGGACGAATGATAGATTGACAAGACGAATCAATGCAGATAGCAGTATCACGGTCAAAGTCCCCTTTTGGTGGGAACTGCCGACCGTTACAATTCGCAAAGAAATCGCTGGAACGGAGTGCAGCATCACTGGTAGCTACGATGGCACACAAGCCCTGCCAGCAAAGCTACTCCGCTTAATGGAAGAGGAGGCGATAGATAGTAGATGACAAAATCTCCGAAGCGCGCTATACTCTCAATTAACCCTATGGCAGACTGCCCCGAAAAGGAGGCAATAGATATGCGGCAGTCTGAATCTATTACAGCTTTGTATCTCCGTCTTTCGAGAGACGATGAGCTGCAAGGCGATTCCAACAGCATTGTGAATCAGAAAGCGATGCTGGAAAAGTATGCGAAAGAGAACCGCTTCCCCAACCCGACCTTCTTCGTGGATGATGGTTACAGTGGCACGAACTTCGACCGTCCAGGGTGGAATGAATTGCTAGAGCAGGTCGAAGCTGGAACAGTCAAGACGATTATCGTCAAAGATATGTCTCGGCTCGGCAGAGATTATTTGAAGGTGGGTTTTTACACCGAAGTCATGTTTGTCGAGAAGGGTATTCGCTTCATTGCCGTCAACAACGGCATTGACAGCGCCAATCAACAGAACAGCGACTTCACCCCATTTCTCAACATTATCAATGAGTGGCAGGCCAAGGACACGAGCAAAAAGATTCGAGCCGTGATGAAAAACAAAGGCGAATCCGGCGAGTACCTTTCCACCAACCCACCCTTCGGCTATATGAAAGACCCGGAGGATAAGAAGCGGTGGATTGTGGATGAGGAAGCGGCTGAGGTCGTGAAAAGAATCTTCGCCCTCTGCTTGGAGGGCTTCGGGCCGACGCAGATCGCCAAGAGGCTCAAATCGGACAAGGTGCAGTGTCCGACTGCCCACTGGATCGCACAAGGGCGCAAGGTAGTCAACCCCATTCCCGACAATCCTCATCACTGGCACTCTGATACAGTTGCCACAATTCTTGAGCGCAAGGAGTATCTCGGACACACGGTCAACTTCAAGACCTATCGTGCTTCGTACAAGCAGAAAAAGAAAATGGACAATCCCGAAGAGAAGCATATTGTGTTCGAGAATACCCATGAGGCTATCGTTGATGTTGGGACTTGGGAGAAGGTACAGGAGTTGCGGAGGCATAAGCGCCGTCCGACAAAAACGGGCAAGACGAATATGTTCTCTGGCATCGCTCATTGTGCCGACTGTGGCAGGAAACTCTACTACTGTACCAGCAAGCACTTTGAGGCTCGGCAAGATCATTTTGTCTGCTCGACCTCACAGACGAAGGGCATTGAGGTCTGTTCCAAGCACTTCATCCGTGCAGTTGTATTAGAGGCGGTGGTGCTGCTCCACTTGCAGTATGTGACGGACTTTGTGGCGCACTACGAGGACGAGTTTCGCCACAGGGTCAACGCCAAGCGTAGTGATGAGGCGAAGAAAGAAGTCGCCCTCAAACGCAAGCAAATCGCCCAAGGCGAGAGGCGGATCACAGAGCTATCCATGCTCTTCAAGCGGATGTATGAGGATCACGTAGCCACCAAGTTGACTGAGGCACGGTTCTTGGAACTGTCCACTGATTATGAAGCGGAGCAGATCGAATTACAGGCTAAGTTGGAGCAGTGGAGAGCAGAGCTCGAACGGCAGGAGCAACGTACCAACGATGTTGACCGCTTCGTTGACAAGTGCAAAAAGTATGTGGGGCTGGAAGAACTCACGCCGACCATCCTCAACGACCTCGTTCACAAGGTATTTGTGGAAGCGCCTGACAAGAGCAGTGGAAAGCGGAAACAGAATATTCATGTGAGTTATGATTTGCTGGGGATTTTGCCATCGCTCGAAGTCCCAGCAGCAGAGACGTTAGACGAAAGGAGGACGGCGTAGCAATCGCTACGCCGTCCCCAAAAGACACTATACTGTTTTACTGCGGCTCACCCTTACGGGGCCGCTTTGTTGTCTGCAAAAACTTATATATGCCTTGTTATCTCACGCCGCAGCCGTATGATAATCCGCTTCTCCAGCCTGCTGATGTACGACTGCGATATGCCCATCATGTCAGCCACTTCTTTTTGCGTCAGCTCTTGCCTGCCGCCCAGTCCGAATCTCATAATTATAATCTCACGCTCACGCTCGGTAAGCTTTTCTATCGCGTCGAACAGCAGCTTCCGGTCGGCATCATCTTCAAGCGGACGCATTACCACGTCGGCTTCAGTGCCGAGGATATCGGACAGCAGCAACTCGTTACCGTCCCAATCGGTGTTCAGCGGTTCATCGAACGATACTTCGGTTTTTTTGTTGCTTGTTTTCCGCAAAAACATCAGGATTTCATTTTCAATACAGCGCGAGGCATATGTCGCAAGCTTTATGTTTTTCGCCGAATCATATGTATTGATAGCCTTAATCAGCCCGATTGTGCCTATTGAAATCAGGTCTTCTATATTGATGCCGGTATTCTCAAAGCGGCGCGCTATATAGACGACGAGACGTAGATTGCGCTCTATAAGCGCTTTTTTCGCGTTTTCGGAACCCTCTGACAAGAGCCGAATATGTTCCGCTTCTTCCTCGCGGTTCATTGGGGCTGGCAGCGTTTCGCTGCCACCGATGTAGAATACGCCCGGCGGCAGCGCGATCCCCATACGCGCAAGCACTCTATGGACTTTTAGCAGCACCCTGTTTTTTAATACCCACAAGCTTAACATTGATTTTTCCTCCCTTACGCCCCAATCAGGGCTGAATATGTACCGTTATCGGAAACGCTGTTCGGTGAAATCGCCACCAGTATCCCCCGTCCGGGCTTGCCGTCTATTGTTATTTCATCCGGCTTGAAGCTTAACAGAAACCCACCGGCAACTCCGACTGCGCTGTACGGTATCAGCCTGAATTTTAACGGGCAGGAACGCGCCGCCAGTTCTTCCATCACAGACACCGCCCCGCGCCTGCCGATTTCTTCTATTGCAGCTCTCACTTCTTCCGGGAACAGCTTCTTAGCCTCCGGCACACCTGTTACTATCACCGGCATGCCTGTCATCGGGTCAACAAGCGTGTTCCCGGTATCTACAAGCGCCTTGAGTTCAAGCACGCTTTTGCCCTGCCTGACGATAAGCGGTACAATCCCGCCCCTGTTCGCCGCGACACGCCGGAACACCAACGTCACAATGGCATAGCACACGGCGAATGACACAATAAGCGTACTGAATCTAATCGGCGGCAAAATTCCGCCAGAGGATACGCCCCCGCCGAGAAGCGACAGCCCCAACGCAAATCCGGCCGCCCCTGCTGATACCGAGAAGAACACCAATCCAAGCCGCACAAGCCTGGGTTCCCCACCGAACGCGATTGCAATCATCAGAATCCCTATGCCGATTATAACCAGCGGATTCCCCAGAAACTCAAAGGGCGGCAGGACTGATATTACCGCGAACACCCCGCCTAAAGCAGCCGCTCCGGCGATCCTGATGCGTGACGCCGCAACGGCACAGACTTTTGCCGTTGCCAGCAAAATAAGATAATTAATGACTGTATTAATAAAAAACAAAGTGTCCGCATATATCACCCGCATACAAGCCGCCCTCTCCGATTGATCTTTTGATTTAGATTCTAGTCCATCTTTTATCCGAAAAACGTAAAAAAAAGGGTCAAGCAAAAATTTTGCCTGACCCTTTTCTCGTAATCGAATAGATAGGGGTTAATGTTGCATACTTTCCAGCGCTTTTGCCAGTTGATCCGGGCAGGAGGTGCTTTTTCTTCCGCATGTGATGCCGCGAAGCCGTTCTATCGCGTCATTAACCTGCATTCCGGTCACGAGGCGGGACACGCCTGTCAGATTACCCTCACATCCCCCTGAAAAACCGACATCAATAATCACTCCGTCTTCGACCTCCACATCTATCATGCTCGCGCATGTACCGCTTGTCCTGAAACTCTTTTTCATAATTACCTCCGGTATTCTCTTTTCGTCTATTATACCACCATTGTCCAAGCTATGCAACAAGTCTAAAGTGCCGGGTTGTATCATATAGTACATGTAGGTAAGGGGTGTGTAGCTTTTGAAATATGCATTTCGGCGTAAGGCACGCCGCGCCGCGGCAAGGCGGCCTTTTCTGTTGAAAGGCCTTGCCGTCATTTTCTTTTTTGTCCTTATTGTCAGAATCGCCGTATACTTAGGCAGCGATACATTGGCTGAAGGTTTTATGTCACGCCTGCTAGAAAACGACAACATAGCACTCGGGATTCTGGATTTTGAATTCAGCGGCGCGGCTAATCTCGGCTTGATGCCTAATCTTCAGGCGCTGATTTTCGATCCCGCCCCTGTCGATTCTCAGGAAGATTTCCCCGCCATCTTGGAGAATCCGGCTGCAATTCCGCCGCTCCCCCATCCCCCATCGGATTCAGAGGAAATCAGCGGCGGGCTTTATTACACCGTCATCCTTGAACCGGAGGACTCCGCAGAGATTTCACGCACCGATGAGAGCAGCTCTTTATTAGCGGCTGACAGCATTGTGCTGACCAATACAACTTCACTGGAGATTGATATAAATTCACTGTTGAACGAACCGCTTGGCATCAACCTAACTCATGGTGAACCCGCTGTGCTTATCATACATACACACACAAGCGAGGCGTTCACCCAGACAGACGGCAAAACATACATATCCTCCGACCCTTACAGGACAGAGGATCAGACGCGGAATATCATACGAGTCGGTGAAGCGCTTGCCGCAGAATTTGAGCGGCGCGGTATCAGCGTGATTCATGACAGGCGCTCATACGATTTTCCAAGCTTCGCGGGGTCTTACTCCCGGGCATATGCATCTATCCGGTCATATCTGGAGAGGTATCCGAGTATCAGGCTGGTGCTGGACATCCACCGCGATTCGATTACCGCGCCGGACGGTTCTCAACGCCGGACAATCGCGCAGATCGGAGACCAGACGCTTTCGCAAATCATGTTTGTCGTCGGGACGAATTATGCTGGGCTTAATCACCCGCATTGGCAGGAGAATTTGAAACTCGCCCTGCGGATACAGCATGAGATGAACTATCTTTTCCCGAGCCTCGCGCGGCCCGTGTTTATATCCGGCTTCCGATTTAATCAGCACACGACGGCAGGGTCCCTGATTATCGAAGTTGGCAGCGCGGGGAATACGCTGACTGAGTCGCTGGCGGCTATACCGTATTTTGCCGAGGCAGCGGCTAATGTGATACTGGCGTTGTATGAATAGAAAATCCGGAGGACGCGGGATGTGGGCAACCGCAGATCGTTCCTGCATAAGATTCGCACAACGTTTTTTGTAGAGGCGGCCTGTGGCCGCCCGCTTAGCTTTATGACACTGGGTTTATACTCTGCTTCCCCTTTATTTACGAACTGAAATCCTCCAGTAACTGCAAGACTTCTTCATACGTGTACGCCGCTATGCCGTTTTCAAGAAGCTGTCTGTCGTACGCTCTCAGACCGCTTACGTCTATATCCGTCTCTACAACCTCGCCGCCGGTGAAATAGGCGATTTTTCCGTTATATGCCCGGACAAGATATTTGCCGCCGCCCTGCTCCATAGCCGCCGACGCGGATGGCGGGGCTTCGGCTCCATAGCCGGACACCGCGCTCACCGTGTACATGCATGTCAAGAGCGCCGCGGAGGCAGTCAGCGCCAATATACCGGCTTTTATTGTTTTTTTCGTCATAATATCACAGCCTTTCAGGGAACTTTTTGCGCCCTCACACGTCAGAATGTATAAATCATTGCGTGTTTGTACCAAGTATTCCCAATTTATGGTTTGCTTATGCCGTGATCCGTACTATGATTTATTACGAATATGTTAAAAACCTATAAATTTGACAGAGTATGGTATAATAACTACATACCAAATCTGAGGAGTTGTCAATGTCCAAGAAAAGAATTGCAAAGAAAATCGCAAAAACAGGCGCCCGGACAGTCGGGGACGCTGTTATATTGGCGCTGAAGATAATCGGCACGGTGATCCTGACTATTTTTACGACAGGCGTCATTTTCACATGTATTTTCCTGATATATGTCAGGACAAATCTGACCACCGGGCTTGATATAGCGTTCGCGGATATTTCCATCGCTCAGTCAAGCGTTATGTATTTCATAGATCCCATACCCAATCAGGAGCGGGAGAAGGTCGTTATACAAAGCACGGAATTCCGCACTTGGGTCAATTTCGACGATATCCCGACACACTTGATACTGGCTCTCATCGCTATTGAAGACCAGCGGTATTTCCAACATCAGGGGATTGACTGGTACCGCACTGCCGGCGCGTTTGTCAATATGTTCCTGAACATGCGCGACACATTCGGCGGCTCTACAATCACCCAGCAGCTGATCAAAAACCTGACCCACGATGACGATGCGACTGTCCAGAGAAAGCTGCAGGAGATTTTCAGGGCGCTTGAGTTTGAGCGTAATCACAGTAAAGAAGAGATTTTAGAGCTTTATTTAAACATTGTCTATTTCGGACACCGCAGTCACGGCATCGGGGCCGCGGCGCAGACTTACTTTGGTATAGATGTGACTGAACTTAGTTTGGCCCAGGCCGCCTCGATCATTGGAATTACAAATAATCCGTCACGGTTCAGCCCTTATCTGAACAGAGAAGAGAACATAAGGCGGCAGCAAATCATACTATACAAAATGTTTGAACTAGGGTTTATCACCGACTACGAATACAGAGAAGCTCTCGCCGAAGAGCTATATTTCCAGCGCGGTGAGCATACCGTGCATCAAGATGTCGTATACACCTGGTTTGAAGAAGCTGTGATACGGGATGTTCTTGATGATTTAGTTGCGCTGGGCTATTCCGAACAAATGGCAAGAATGCTGCTGTTTTCCGGCGGGTTGAGGATAATTTCGACAATCGACCTTGAGATGCAGGCAATAGTTGACGAGATATTTGAGGATCGCGAAAATTTGCCGCGGGTTACCGGTTCACAGCAGCCGCTACAGGCTGGAATTGTTATAGCCGACCCGTTTACAGGTGAGATACGGGCACTTTCCGGCGGCACCGGTCAAAAACGTACTAACATGCTGTTTAGCCGGGCAACGATGGCGCGCAGACCGCCCGGGTCTGCAATCAAGCCTATTTCAGTATACGCCCCTGCCATGGAAATGGGCCTTATCACCCCCGACACAAGGTTCAATGACAGCGATAGCGTCTCGCTTGTCGGAACCACCTGGAGGCCCAGGAACTATGACCGCAGATTCCGCGGCATTGTCACTGTCCGGCGTGCGCTGGCAAGCTCACTCAACACCATTGCCGCGCAAGTACTGGATCAACTGCTTCCGTCAAACTCATATCGATTTATGATCGAGACGCTTGGATTTACAAGCCTTGTCCCGGCTGATAATGATTTCGCTCCGTTGTCGATGGGTCAGTTGACTCACGGCGCGACTGTGCGCGAGATGACGGCCGCGTTTACAATGTTCCCAAATGCCGGACAGCACACCACATTGCGCACATATTCAAGGGTGTATGACCGCCACGGCAATATTCTGCTGGACAATCGTCCGCAATTCACGCGGGCGTTAAGCGAAGTTAACGCGTATTGGATGACCGACATGCTTGTCGAGTCCGTAGTCAATGGCACAGGCCGGGCGGCTATATTGCCGAACAGAATGCCGGTAGCCGGCAAAACCGGCACGACAACCGACAGGCAGGACCGCTGGTTTGTCGGATTCACGCCTTATTTCGTTGCCGGTGTATGGACCGGGTTCGACACTCCCGCAAACATGACCTCAAGCGGAAACCCGGCGGCGCAGATATGGCAGCGTGTCATGGCGCGGATCCATGAAAATCTTGAAGTCAGGCAATTTAACAGGCCCGAAATCACCACCCTCCCGCCCGTTGCAGGTACTAACCCTGAAATTGCCAGGTTTGTTATACAGGCAATAGACCTATACGGCAATATAATTGAGGAGTTCCCAGGCTGGGCTGGGCTCGGCACAGAGCGCACCGTTTCAGCCCCGGAGATTGAGGGATATACTCTCGTTGGCGAGTCGTCGAGGACACTGTTTATATTCGATGACCCGTACAGAAACGTCGCGGTGTTTATTTATACGTCAGCCGTGCCTCCGGGTGGGCGCGACCCGGATTTGACCGATGAACCTCCGTACGGTGAACACTCAACTGATCCGACTGATCCAACGGAAAGCCCTACCTCCCCGTGGGATCAGCCACCGGATTATACAGCCCCAACAGATCCCCCTGCGACATATCCACCTATAACAACAGACCCGCCTGCGACAGAGCCTCCGGAGGAAGACCCTCGCCCGCCCCAACTTCCCACTCAGCCGCCGGATTCTGATTTGCCTCCGTTCCAGACAGAACCTATGTAAATTATAGCTTAAGCAAAAGCCCCGGTGAATCTCAGATTCACCGGGGCTTTGAGTGTCTAGCCTTTAATATACGTGAGTTTCGCCATGTTCAAGTCGTGTGGTTCTTTTCCGCTGTTTGCTGTTCCGACCAGGACCGAGATTCCAAATTCGTAGCCATCCGGGAATTGCAGGCGTTTTTTCAGTTCATCCCCGCGCGGACCGCCGAGCGGTATTCCGGCCAATCCAACAATAACGCTGCCGAGTCCGAGCGAGTGCGCCGCGAGCGTGACGTTTTGGCTCAAGATTCCGCAGTCTATCGCGGAAAACGGCGTCCCGGCTGAAGCTACCATCACCAGACACGGCGCGTTGTAGAACACTTTCCCGCCGCGCTCTTTAATACGCTCATAGTATGTCTTATCTTCCATGGCGGCCATTATGTTCATTGTTTCCGCGTCAAGTTCCTCGATTAATGCTTTATCGGTGACCATGATAACATGCCAAGGCATGTCGTTCCTGGCGCTGGGCGCTGCCAGCGCGGCGTCTGCAATGGCTTTCAGCTGCGCTTCTGTCAGCGGAGCATCCTTGAAATCGCGGCAGGAGTAGCGTTCCGCTATGGTTTTCAATGTTTCGTTCATAATATGTCCTCCTTGTTTTAGTGCCGACCTTAGCGCGGCTTTTATCATGTTTTTGATTATATCACAAGTCGGGCGAAAATACATGAAAAATTTTGCAGGCACCACAATTGCTATCGCCTGAAAAACTCATTGCGTTCCATCAGATAACTTTCATGGTCTTTCAGAATAACGCCGTCCTCGTCGTACTTTCTTGCGATCTCCGAAAGCTCCGGGTCGGAAAACAGCGATTTCCATGCGGCATTTTTCGCCCCGACGCTTTCAAATTCGCAGATGTAGTAAATCTTATCCCCGCCGTCGGCATCCGTGTAAAAATCTACCACTTTTATACCGTGTTTGCCGAAAAGAATAAACATGCGCTCTTCAAACCGCCTAAGTATCGCCGCCGTGCGTCCAGGGTGTAAGTGGTATATCCGCAGTTCGTAAATCATTTAATTACTGCCCTTTCTGTATTATTTTATAGTTAAATCAGTATTCAGCTGGTTTGACTACAATTTTACCCACGCAGGGCCCCCTCCAGACGCTGCAATGCCTCGTACAAAACAGGTCTTGGACATGCCGCGTTAAGGCGCATAAATCCATCCCCGCCTGCGCCGAACGTATATCCGGAGTTCAGCCATAGCCGCGCTTTGTTTGATATCAAGTCGTCCAACGCTTCCCCGGATAGTTCGAGCGCCGTGAAGTCAAGCCAGGCGAGATACGTCCCCTCAGGTTTGACGAACTTGATTTGTGTGGGGTGCAGAAACTCGTCAATCAGCTCCATGTTTTCCGCCAGATAGGCTTTAAGCTCAGTCAGCCAAGATCCGCCACTCTCGTATGCCGCCTGGCAAGCAACGATCTCCATTATCCCAGTGTGCGCCACGCCGAATTGAGAATAGACGTGCAAAAACCTCTCGCGCAACTTCTCATTCTCAATGAAAATATTGGCGACAGGCAGTGCGGCTAGATTAAACGTCTTAGTCGGCGCGGTGCACGTGACGGTGATATCACGATATTTTGCGCCCAGTCCAGCGAAAACCAGGTGCTTGTACCCGTCATAGACAAAATCCTGGTGTATTTCATCAGATATGACAATAACACCATGCTTTGCACAGATATCGCCCACTTGCGTAAGCTCCTCACGCGTCCAAACGCGCCGACCGGATTGTGCGGGTTGCACAGGATAAACGCTTTCACATTCTCTGTGATGATTTTCTTTTCAAAATCGTCAAAATCAATCAGATAGTGATTATCTTCGTTCTTCACAAGCTGATTCACCACCAACCGCCGCCCTGTCTGCGTGACGGCAGAGACGAACGGATAATAAACCGGCTGTTGTATAATTACGCTGTCCCCCGGTTCCGTGAACGCCGTGACCGAGACATAGATAGTACTTACCACGCCGTGTGTTCTAATGAGAGCGCTTCCGTCAGGCTCCCAGTCATAGTGCTGTGAGAACCAATTTTGCAGGGTTTTTATATACCGGGCGTCCGGAATAAAGTACCCGAATACACCATGCCGCACCCGCCCCGATATCGCATCCAGCACACAGGGCGGGGATGCAAAATCCATATCTGCCACCCACAGCGGAATTGTATCGGCAAGCTTTCCTTGAGAGGTCATGTCATATTTTGCGCTGTATGTATTCCGCCGTTCAATTATTTTGTCAAAATCAAAAGTCATAGAAACCGAACCTCCAATATCCCCGGTTGAAAACCGGTGCGCACACCTTGTTACCAAGTCTAGGATAGCGCATATGGAAACGCCTGTCAATAAATCCGTAACGTTTTACTTGCGTCGCAGAAGAAGATATGTTAAAATAGAACGGCATGCGGATGTGATGGAATTGGCAGACATGTAAGATTTAGGTTCTTATGCCGAGAGGCGTGGGGGTTCAAGTCCCTTCATCCGCACCGCACCGCACCAGTGGAGATGATATTATAGGATTTGAGAATCCTACAATATCATCTCTTTTTTATACATTCGTATGATTGGCGGATACGCATGGCTCGTAGTGTATTACTCGCAATTTTTTAATTACACTCCTGCCATATATCGATTTGCCCGCCAAAATGCTACCTAGAATAAACATTGCCGGGCGTGGGTATCCCATACCGCTCGCCAAGCAACTCCGAAACGGTCACAAAAGTAAATCCTTCCGCCAGCAGCAAATCAATCGCGCGAATGGTTGCGTCTATCGTGGTACTGTAGATATCGTGCAAAAGAATAATGTCTCCGTCTTTGATTCTTACATTGTTTCCATCTACAAAATGACTCAAGATGGCACTGACATTTCTTGATTGCCAATCCCTTGTGTCAACCGACCACATAATAAGTGGAAATCCAAATTCCGCCGCAACTGACCGCACGGTCGAATTATACGAGCCGTAAGGTGTACGCAAGAGAACCGGCCTTGTGCCAGTGGCCTGATAAATGGCATCGTTAGTCCTACTCAATTCACTGCGGATTCTGGCTGCGTTCATGTTGACAAAGTTCGGATGACTGTAGGAATGAGACGCAATTTCATGCCCCTCCTCAACGATTCGTTTAGCTATCTCCGGATTTGCCGTCACACGCTGTCCCAAAACAAAAAATGTAGCGGATACATTCCGGGACGCCAACGCATCAAGCAAGCGTTTTGTATATGTACTAGGGCCATCATCAAATGTTAGCGCAATCCGTTTTCCCGCCGATGGCTGAACCTGCGGAAAATGAATCCACCCCGGCCCAACTTCTGTGGAAATTTGAAACCAATCGCCATCCTGCGCTGTGATACTAACTACCTCTGGCCCAATCTTTCCGATTGGGGTTCCTCCAACACTGTCGTAAAGCGAAACTGTGTTTTCCACATAACGCATGTTTTCACGCCAATAGACCCACCGGTCGCCCCTGGGTGTCTTAATCAGTGCCCAGCCATCGTCTCTCATCTGAACCACATCCACTGTCTGTGAAAGCAAGACTTCCTGTCTCTTCGCTCTGAAATCCGGCTCTAAATATGTAATAAATTTCCATGATATATGATGCCGCCCGGGTTGGTGCTCCGCTGTATGCCAATAAAGCCATCTCGGGCCGAGCCATGTTGAAACCTGAAGCCAATTTCCTTCCTGCGCAAGGATTCTTACTGTCTGCGGCGCAAGGAACGCAACCGGACGTTCTCCCCTGTTCTCATAAATAGCTGTATTCTGATGCAAAAAGCGCATGTTCTCTCTCAGATAGACCCACCAGTTGCCGCTGTATGTTTCTATCAAAGCCCAGCCGTCATCATTCGTTTTAACTGCATTGACCGATTGCGCACTGAATGAACCTTTTATTTCCGCCCTGAAATCGGGGGATGCATATGCAACAAATGCCCACGTGATGTTGTAGCTTACCGGTGCGGAGGAGATCCCCTCCATTGCATCGTATGCCGACACAGTTGATATGCCTATAGTTTGCAAAATCAAAACAATCGGCAAAAATAGCATTCCAAAATGCATTGGCTTTTTCATAATTTTCCGCCTCCAATTCTTTCTCCAAAATCGAGACTTGTTGACCGCCTTGCGCATCAAAAGTTACGGTAACGGTTGGCATAGGGATCCACTGGGCATACAATGTCTGAAATGCATTTGTGACAATATCGCCGACTGTAATCTCAGTTCCGCCGTTGGGTTCGGTGAACCATCCATCAAATATATAAGGGACTCCCCTAGTTTAGGGGAGTCCCAAAATTAAAACACATGCGCTAACAGGGTTGCAGTATCACTAAAAATAGCGCCTCTGTGCGGGACGTACAGTACCGACACGATTATAGAGCGCCCCTCCCACTCGGCATATGTAACCAACGTATGTTGGGCGGCATTCGTAAAGCCAGTCTTGCCGCCTGTCACCAATTCGTTGAATTCAGGACTGTCATGCTGTATCAGCCGATTAGTGTTCCTGATAGGTCGCGGATCTGCATAACTTTCGGCAGACGGTATGTAGGCGTGAGTTGTGGCGATGATCCGGGTGAACACCGGGTGCCGTATGGCTTCTCGCATAATCAGCGCCATGTCATACGATGTGGTATATTGGTCTGTACCGGGTAAACCGCAAGGGTTTACAAAACGGGTGTTCCTAGCACCCAATGATTCCGCGCGCAGATTCATCTGATCCACAAATTCTTCAATGCTTCCCGATACGTGCTCCGCCAAAGCCCAGGCTACTTCGTTTGCTGATACCAGCATCAAAGCGTATAGAGCGTCGGACACAGTCATGGTGTCTCCGGCTTGCATACCCATCCGGCTTGCATACCAGGGTATGTCCACTGCGCTTTCTGAAAAAGTGATCAGCTCCGACAAATCCTCCGTATGTTCCAGTACCAAAAGCGCTGTCATGATTTTTGTTACGCTGGCCGGATAGCGCGTGGTATGTTGTTCGGCTCCGTATAACACCTCGCCCGTAACTGCCTCCATAACCGTAGCTGAACCTGCCATGTACATCGGTGAGCCCGCAGGCCGAACCGCCACAAAGGTAAGGAATTCCGCAGACATATATCCAAGCAGACCATTTACATACACGGAATACCAGCCGCCATCCAGATAGTCTGTGACCAGCAGCATAGTTCCCCCAGGGATTGTTTCAATGATTTCTGCTTCAACGGAAGGTTCTTCACGAAGCCGCAGATTGGCGGCGGTTCTGTAAACAAGCACAGGAGGTTCATCTTCTAAATCCACAGACTCCGCAGTATTTTCCGGTATGTATGATGGTGTTTGCCGGTCATCAATGAATTGCGCATTTTCCACCGGCTCTGCCGAATTAGCCGGAGCTTCCGGCTCTTCAAATTGCCGCGGACTTGCTGATGCAATCACTATATAACCAATCACGGCCGCAATGCATACAGCTAATATCTTCTTTAAGCGTTTCATTTGGCTACTCCTGCTTTATTTCTTAAGCGATCTGGCAAAAAATCATAAACTGACTTTGCGTCCAAATAATATATGCTAACTTTCAACAAACAATGCGTATTTTAATTTCGGCAATGTATGAGACAGTATAACAGATTTCGGCAAAAATAGCAATATAGTTATAAAATCAAGACTATATTCCAAGCTCTACAAAAGCGCCATCAGCCCGTATGTAATAAGCGCCAGACCGGAAATAGTATGACTCAAAACAATGGGAATTCTTTTCACATGTTTGGTTCTGGCTAAATAGAATGACAATGCCGAGTATCCGAAATGGGCGGCCGCAACAGTACCAGGAATAAGAAAAGCCGAGTCCGGAAGGAAAATAAATGTAATCCCCATGGTTATTAACATCGCCTCGATGCTCATCACTAATCCCACAATGACAATCGTTTTAAGCGAAACATTCACTTCTTCTGTAGTCCCCTTGCGGCGTTTGATATGCTCAGATATAAAGTAATGCGCAACAGTCCAAATCCCAAGTGAGATGAAGGCAAAACCCACAATCAGGTCAGGATCAATTGGTATTAATTCATAAATACGACCTGCGATCAAAAACCCAAAAATACAAAGCCCCAAAAGAAACGCGTTAATTATAGCAAGAAATAAAAACTTGCACCTCTTTTGCAGTCCAAGCGAAAGTCCAATGAAAAACGCGTCCAAGGATACAATAAGTCCGGACAAAACCGGCATAAACATAACTCCGGCCTCCTAAGAATAAAATTAGCGCGGGGAAAGATATTTTTCCATATGCCAATGTATGTAAGCTATCTCAAAGTGTTACGATTGTTTTGTCCTGAGAAGCGCGGAAAATACTTTTTACCAGAATATGATCTGCCCCCGCGCGGGCAAATAAAATGAGTATCTTAGCTGTGAACATAAGCAGCTTTAAGGTGCTGTTGCGAAAATAGATACCCTATTGTATAATAGTAGAAAGTGACTGGGGGTGTATGTTGTGGATAACCCAAGTGATATCGGCTTCAATAGTTCAAATTTGGCCGCACATTATATGCATCGTCCTCGCCTGGATAAAATGTTCGATCAGGCGTCTCGCTGCAAGCTGGTTTATGTAATCGCGGGCGCCGGATATGGAAAGACTCAGGCAGTGCGGCATTATATTGCGCGACAACAAGACGCTGTAGTCCGATGGATGCAGTTGACCGAGAGCGACAACATAGGTGCCCGCTATTGGGAAAGTCTTACGCATATTGTCTCTATTGACAATCCTGATTTAGCCGACAAACTGCGTGAACTCGGCTTTCCTGAAACGCTTGCGCGTTTTAAACAATTTGCGGAAATTACAAGAAATATGGAACATCGTTCACATAAAACATTTCTTGTGCTTGATGACTTCCATTTGATGCATTCAAAAGAGGTGCTTGCCTTTGCCGAACGCTGCGCTCATTTGCAAGTCCCCGGCGCATGTGTGATCATCATCTCCCGAAAAGAACCTGAGATCAATATCGTTTCCCTGCTTTCCAAAGGAGATGTCAGCATTATAACGAAAGATGATCTGCGTTTTTCAACAGATGAAGCTGCGGAATTTTTCCGGCTGTGCGAAATACGGATTTCCTCACAGAATCTTTCAAAGCTGATGGATGCGACAAAGGGTTGGGCGTTGGCAGTCAATATGCTTTCGTTAATGCTAAAAAGAACGCCGAACAATTTTAAACGCGCACTTGCCGCTGTGAGGCAAAATATCTCCAAATTACTGGAGATTGAGGTGTGGGTTGAATTCCCGAAATATGTTCAAAAAGCGATGGTCAGGGCGTCACTTCTGGCCGATTTGCCAATTATGCCATTACAGGAATTTTTCGGCGACACAGAGTTTTTGAAAAACACATCCGGGCTGTCATCGTTTATCTGGTTTGACAGTTTTACCAATGATTTTAAAATCCATCCGCTTTATCTGGAATTTTTGCAAAGCAAGCAGCACATTTTGTCTTATGAAGAAAAACAGGAAACATATCTGCAAGCTGCCCAATGGTGTTCCGAAAATGGCTTTTACATGAATGCCATGTACTATTACGCAAAGTCATACCAGTTTGAGCGTATGATTAAAGCGTTTCTCTCTTATCCGTTCAAGCTGCCGCGCGACACCAGTGAGTATTTTTTGAATATTCTGAAAAATCTGGAACCGAGGGATGGGAATCACAGCGACCCTAACGTGCTGTTCTTAAAGAACTATTTCATCCCCCTTTTGCTTGTCGGAATAGGAAGATACGAAGAGGCGCAGGAGCTATCTTTAAAAGTTATCCGGGAATGGGAGCATGTGGAGTCCCCGACGGCTATCGTGCTTCTTTATGCCGCTTACAGTAATCTGGCATATATAGATATATATACCTGCACAGTTACCCATAAATATAATTCTCCAGAATATTTAAGGAAGTCAATGGAGCATTTTAAGCGCTCGCCTATTCCGCCGGCGGAAATGACCGGAGCCTTTGTTAATGCTGACATCCGCTCTTTTGCCTGCCTGGTCGGAGAAGGTGCGGACTTGGCAGAATTTGATCAATTTTTGGAGGCCGCAAGACAAACTGAGTCTCTGATTGAAGAAACCCCCTATGGAATATACGCCGGATACTCTGATTTAGTCACCTGTGAATATGCTTTTTTCCGGAGTCAGCTTGATCTGGCAAGGAGTTCCGCACACAACGCGGTCTTGAAAGCACGCGATAGGCGGCAATATAGTATTGAAATGTTGGCACAGAAATATCTGCTCCGCATCGCAATGCTGGAGGGGAACGCACCCCTGGTAAAGATGATACTAAAACAGCTGCACACCCATTTGAATAACCCGGATTTTTGGAGCCGCCAGCTGTATTATGATCTATACACCGGGGCATTTTACGCGCAAATCGGACTTCCGGAGATGGTTCCTCGGTGGTTTATCATGGATGAAAAAGAGACTGTGTCCGAAATTCATATTCCTTCAAGAGAGTTGATTGTAAGCGGACTATACTATATCTCCACCCGAAAATATCAACAGGCGCTTACGGTTTTATGCAATTCCTACCCAAGAGATCCGCACGAACGCTTCCTGTTTGGGGAAATGAGGCTTTTACTGCTGACCGCTGTAGCGCGGGTAAAGACCGGGGACACCGATGGTGCTGTCGCAAACTTTGAGAATGCATATAAGATGTCATATAACGGTGTCTTTGAAATGTTTTTTATTGAACTTGGCAAGGATTTGCACGCATTGGTTGCCGCCGCGTTTAATCATGCTGATTGCGACATTCCGGAAGAGTGGCTCAATGCAATTGACCGCAAGGCCTCTATTTACGCAAAAAAGATTGCTGTTGTTGCCGGTGTTGTTAAAAGCGAGATGAATATCAACGAATCTGTCTCATTATCAGACCGAGAACGGGAGGTTTTAAGTGATTTGTACCACGGCCTATCTCGTGAGGAAATAGCGGCGCATCGATATCTGTCTATCAATACCGTTAAGAAAACATTGCAGTCGATATATATAAAACTGGACGCGCAAAACAACGTGGACGCTGTCCGTATTGCGCTGGAAAAAAAGTTTATTGAATAATGCCGCTTGATAAGGAAACCCTCTAAAAATCCGGGAAACTGGACTTAGAGGGTTTTTTCATGCTGAATTTTACCCTATAGGGTGTAGTCACGATTTTTAATATGATTATAATTAAGATATAACTATTATTTAACAACCTTAACTTATTAAAACTAGAATTTTCTAAAATTAATTGAAAAGAGATGAAAGAAATGGAAAAGAAAACAAAAACGAAACAGATCGCGGTAAGGTTTGATGATCAGTCATATGAAAAAATAAGTCAATACGCGGAAAAAGAGCATAGAGGCTTGGGCGAATTTGTAAGACACGCAACTTTGTTTTACATCGAACATTTTGATAGGAAAAATGAAACCTCAAATGAATAAAAGAAGGCGGTACAAATATGAAACGCTTCACAGCGTTTTATCAGCGATGAATGACAGACAATCTGATGGGAGGCGTGCAAATTGAAAGTATTAAAAGCAATGAGAATCATATTACTTGGCATCGCGGTTGTTTTGCTCGCCGTAATCGGCTACAGCGGATATCAATTGAGGGTTATTAGCCGCAACAATGCCCAAGAGTCTGAAATACGCGAGTGGGTCATGCAGTATCATCCTATGTCCAGGGCGGCAAATCCTGCCGACTTGCCCGCCGAATCTTATGGCTCACCGAAAATAAACCAGAGTATTGTGGATTTACAGGCGGCGCTCCCCAATGTGGTTGGCTGGCTGATAATTCCGAACACTGGGGTTGATTATCCGTTTGTGCAAGGCGCGGATAACGACCAATATCTTCACTCGGATTTAAATCAAAGGCGGTCTGCGGCCGGTACACTTTTCATGGACTTTCGCAATAGCAGAGAATTTTCCGACTTCAACACTATAATTTACGGCCATCATATGAGAAGCGGAAGCAAGTTCGGTTCACTGCAAAGCTTCGACAACCGGGCTTTTTTTGAGGCTAACAGATCAGGCACAATTTTCCTCTCGGACAAAACGTATGAAATTGAATTTATGGCGTTTGCGGTAATACAGCCAGATGACGCAATGATATACAATCCCATGATAATGACAGACACGGACAAAATTGCCTTTCTGGATCATGTGGAAAGCATCGCACGGCATTACAGAGATATTGGGATCACATTAAACGATCGTATTGTGACGCTGTCTACTTGTAACTACGAGTTTGACAATGCCCGCATGGTGCTGGTCGGTCGGCTTAATGAAAATCCTTTGACTTGATGAGAAACGCCTGAGAGATTTAACTTTCAACGGCATATGACCAACAAAGCTTGGATTACTGCAACTTCTGTTTATACTGCAGTCATCTCGTTGAGATGACTGTGTTTTTTTGTGCTTAGAACCCCCTGCTGCCCCAAACCTTTTCAGTAACAATACATTGCGACGACAGCATCTGCATATCTATTTGTTATACGCTTTATATCAATTTTGGAAGATTTGGTGTATAATAGTGCCGGACTCAGTAAATGAAGCTGCGTGTGAACATATGTATCACATCGTGGATAAAGGAGAAAACGGTGAAGCATAAAAAAAGATCCGCCATGGCGATGGACTTGGCAAACGGGCCGGTCTCAAAGACTTTAATCATATTCGCCATACCGCTGGCTGCCGCCAACCTCCTGCAAATAGTATCCAGCATTGTCTCTATGGTGGTGATGGGACAGTTTGTGGGCAGCGCGGGGCTAACCGCGGTGACTATTGGTTCGGAAATCACGCAAACGCTGACTTTTATGGCTATGGGTCTTTCAAACGCAGGTCAAATCATTATCTCACAGTTTATGGGAGCGGGTGACAGGGCGTCAGTTTCCCGGACGATTGGCACGATGTTCACGGTCATAATGCTCAGTTCCCTTGTACTTACAGCTGTATGTGTCATTGGCGTCAATACATTCTTAACCCTGCTGAATACACCTTATGAGGCATTCCAGATGGCAAGGGAATTTGTTCTGATATGCTCCGCCGGGTTGTTTTTCATATTTGGATACAACCTGGTAAGTGCGATACTCAGGGGTATGGGAGATTCCCGCCGCCCGCTTATGTTTATCTCCATTGCTTCAATCAGCAACTTAATATTGGCCCTTATTTTCGTCTCCGGTTTAGGATTGGAAGCTATCGGCGCGGCGCTGGCTACAGTGATAGGCCAAGCTATAAGTTTTATCACATCAATAATATTTCTGTACAGAAAAAGGGCAGCATTCGGCTTTGATTTCAAGCCTAAAAGCTTTAAGGTTGACAACTTTATTTTAAAGAGGCTTTTAAGACTTGGAATTCCAATGTGCATACAGAGTGCGGCTATCAACTTTTCCATGATGTATGTCAATTCATTTATCAATGCATACGGAGTTATTGCAACGGCAGTGACCGGGATTGGCTCCAGAATCGGTTTTATTATGAATGTAGTATGCGGCTCGCTGTCTGCGGCAGGCAGTTCCATGATCGGACAAAGTCTCGGTGCCAGAAAGATAGAACGCGTACCTGTAGTCATACGTTTTTCTTTGATCGTGAATCTGATCTTTGCATCTATACTCTCTGCTTTTATTGTTTTAATCCCGCGTCAGATGTTTGGTATATTTAACTCCGATGTTGAAGTGCTTGATATGGCAATGCTCTATGTTATCCCAGCGGTTTTGAATAACTATGGCTTCGCTCTCCGTGCGCCGCTCTTTGCGCTGATTAATGGCGTGGGTTACGCGAAGTTGAATCTGCTTGTGGGATTGTTGGATGGTGTCATATGCAGGATCAGCCTTGCTTTGCTTCTGGGTATAGTTCTTGGTATGGGCGTCAGCGGTTTCTGGTACGGCAGCGTACTGGCGGGCTATGTTCCGTTTCTTATTGGGGGAACCTATTTCATTTCAGGCAAATGGAAAACACGCAAGCTTCTAATTTCACGATAGCGAGATTAGAAGCTTGCCAAGTCTGCGAAGAGCTTTTCAATGGCAGAATCGGGAAGCGAAAAACCGCTTCCCGATTCATTTTAGAGACCAAGCCGGACACTTCTAAAACTTGTGTTCAGCCCGCGAAATTATGTCGTTTTGCATCTCGGTAGTCATTTCCACGAAATAGGCGGAGTACCCGGCGATACGTACAACAAGGTTGTGATGCTTAATGGGATCCAGCTGCGCTTCGCGCAACGTTTCGGTATCGACCACGTTGTATTGACACTCCATGCCGCCTTTGTCAAAAAACGTCTTTGTCATGTCTCGCAGTTTTGTAACGCCGTCATCTCGCGAAAATACAGACGGGTGCATACGCAGATTCACCGCCATGCCATCCATAAAGCGAGAATGATCAAAGCAGGTTGATGATATAAATACAGCAGTCGGCCCGTTCTCATCTTTTCCTTGGGCCGGACTCATCGCGTCTGCAAGCGGTTCGCCCGTCTTACGCCCGTCCGGCGTCGCCCATGTGAGTTCGCCTTGCGGCACATGGTCCGCCGCGCTGTACATCCCGCCTTTATACACAGAACACCGCTGGTTAGAGAATTCGGTACAGAGCTGATAATACAGATCGACGACCCACTTGAGTTCCACGTCGGCATATGGGTCAGCGTTGCCGTAATGCGGAACCTCGGTGATAATTTGCTGGCGCAGCGGCTCATACCCTTCCCAGTTGGCGAGTATCGCGTCCAGCAGCTCTTTGGCGGTAACAAGTTTTTTGTCAAACACCATGTATTTAATCGCTGTCAGGCTGTCCCCGACCGTCGCAAAGCCGACAGCCGTGCCGCCGTAAGAGTTGTACTTCGCGCCGCCCGCGGAAACGTCCATGCCCTTTTCCATGCACCCCTCGGTCGAAATGGACAGGTTGGGGAACGGGAATAGCCGCGCCTGTTCGTATTCGGCATAGTTGTTCAGTGTGGCCGACCATGTCAGCATCCATCTTGCAAGTTTCTCCAACGCTGCGCGGACTTCTTCAATGGAGTTCATCTCGTATAAGTATCCCGAGCGCACATGCTCCGGCGCTTGCTGTCCATTCATCGGATTGATGCCGTTGTTGAGCGCCATGACCAGGACAATGGACCAGTATATACCATTATGCGACATGGCTGTGCCATTCGGGGCCGGGTAATCGTTGCCGGAGCCGACTATCTCCTGGCAGCCGATAAGGCTATAGTCCCGTGCGTCCTCGAGCGAGAATCCGAGTTCTTTCATCATTCCGGGTATTATTATGTCGTCATTTTGGAACAATGGCAGACCACCGACAATCCGGGATGTCTCCAGCGCGCAGTTCCATATTTCATCAGGCGTATTTTTGTGTACTCGCAGCGAAATTGTAGGTTCGTGCAGTTTCAGCCGCGCCATAGCTTCAAGTATCATATACGAAACAGGATTCGTCGCATCCGCGCCCGTTTCAGGGATTTGCCCGCCTATTGTCGTGTGCTGTCCAACATGTCCGATACCAACAGTTTGTGCCATTTTTCCGAAGCCGCCTTCATAGAACGTGTTGAGTTTGAGGAAAAACGCGTCAACAAGTTCCTGCGCCTCGTCGATAGTGATTGTGCCTTCCTCAAGCTCCTTTTTCAGGTACGGCCACACATTTTGGTCAACCCGTCCCATCGACGTTACGCCAGGACCATTGTCAACAATCAGGAATAGATGGTACATCAATATCGCTTGACACGCTTCCCAAAACGTCCGCGCGGGATTTGCCGAAATCCACTCAAGGCTTGAAGCCATTTTTTCAAGCGCTGCTTTACGTTCGGGCGTTGGCGCGTCTTTCGCCATTTCCGCCGCTATCTCTGCGTAACGGCGCGTCAGCGTAATGGCTCCATCACAGGCGATTGTCGCAGCTTTGTAGAACACGTATTTGCGCATATCGTCACCCATTATCCGGCCTTCGCGCGCATCCAGCCAATCTTGCGCCTGTTTGCGGATTGCGCCGTATCCCAGTCTAAGTATCTTTTGAAATCCCGGCGTAAGGTGACCCGGGGCCATAAGCGCACCGGGTCGCCCGGGTATACCGTAATCGCTGGCAGCAAGCTTCATAAACGCCTTCGCATTGTCCGGAAGCCATTTGTCCGAACCGTATCCGTATTCATTTTCACCACCGAGCCCGCCGCCATCGAACACGCGGACAGGTCGCATTTGATGTGACATCAGCTCACGCAGCTTTTTCAACTCCTCCGGAGAAATTGCGAGTTTCTGTCTGGAGTACAGTGGGTCATCATCGGGGCAGTGGTGCAGCCCGTCCTCTTTAATCGGCCACGTATTCTCAATATCCGCCATAAGCCACATCGCCCCGCTGGCCCCGCCAAAATTCTTGTTGCCAAGGTTCGCGGCGAAGTAGTCATCGTCCTCTATACGCAGCGGCATGTGTGAAATAACATAAAGCGATTGCAGGGGCTTTTGTATCAGCGGAGTTACCCCATCGTACTTTTCTGCAGCCTCAATCCTCAGGCGCGTTTTCTCGGAGTCTGCTATTATTACCCTGTTGCGGATATTCTCCCGCATGTTCCATATTCGTTCTGTATAAGGTTTGAATTTATACATTTTATGACCGTTCCTTTCGTTATAATTGACGCAATTTGCCTGTTCGTAAGTATGCACATACCTTGAAATATTATTAATTATAGGATACATGATCTCTTCCAAAATGACAATATTATTTTAAATAATTTTTTGTTATATGAAATTATTTCATTCAAGCCATTTATCTCAATAACTGAAAAAGCACGGTGCAATCGCGAAAACGCTGATTGTACCGTGCTTTTCTGCCGCTCATATAACAAAAGTCTCTTGTTCTGCTCATTCTCCTACCGCTTCTTTGGCACTATAAGCATTTGCCCCTCTTTAATCTCTTCCTCGCTCTCCAGTCCGTTCGCCGTCAGAATCAGCACCGCAGTTGAGTGATGCTTCTTCGCCAGCTTCCAAAGTGTGTCGCCTTTGGATGTCTTGGAGATCATCAGCGACGGCATTTTTGACGTGTCAAGTGCCTCTTCTTCATCGTACGATATCTCGGACAACGCACTCAGTACAACAAGCCTTGCCTCAGTGACTGTGAAGTCCACGGGGATTCGCAGTTCAATACCGTTTCCAGCAGCGGCTGTGTATATTTCCCCGATACAAGCGGCGGTTATCGCGTATGTACCGTCTTGGCGCATTTCTCCCGTTGCCTCGGCCTCAAACCTGCCCAAGGCTGACATGATCCTACCGTCATCGCCTATGTATACGCATGTCACATACAGCGGAGACCTCATCATAACCGCGCTGTCGTCGCCTCCTCTTTCAACTGTTCCTGTGGCAACGTTAACCGCTATAACACGGGAGACGTCTCCGGGAGTTTCCAGCACTCCCCTAAACACGGAACTCAGCTTGGCGGGGGCTTCCCTATGTTCAAACTCCACTTCCTCGGCGGTATGCATGAGGCTGAATTTTGTGCTGTATACGTCGCTGATAAACGTAATCGTTTTGCGTTCCGCCGCGACGCATTGCGCAACGACGTGCAGTTCAACACCCACCATTCTGCCGTCGGAACTATCCATTCCACCGGATTCGATATAAGCGCCTGTCAGCATCAGCACGATATCAAAATCGCAGTCTTCGGAGATATTTTCAAGCTCCATTATCTGGGAAAATTCCGAGGACAGTATCACACTGCATAGATCGTCATCGTCCGCCGGGTTGTATAGCAGCGAGATATTCGTGTTGCCCCGGAAAATCAGCTTATTACCCACGACTTTCGCCTCTTCAGCCGTGACCGTGGCGATAGACCGCAGGATATCCCCTATTTCCGGACTCCCGTTAGGCAATGTCAGCTCGTCTGATATCACAAAAGACTTTTCCCTCACATCCATGGGGATGCATACCTCGCAACTCTCCCGCAGAAGCTCTATTCCACTGTCTTCGGCCAATTCAATGTCTGTGGATATTGAAAGCTCATCACCGTTATAGCATGAGAGTTCAGCGAGGAGATCAACCCGCAGCACAAACTTCCGGGGATTTACGATAGACGCGTCAGCTGTAATAGCCGTGACGCGGGCTATCACGCTGCTGTCTTGGATTATCTCACTCTCAGCTACGGCAATCGTGAATGGAATCTCGGCATTTATCCTACGCACGCCGCCCACGCCTTCCGGGGCATACACCACCGTCATCGCGGCGATTCCCGATACCGATACCCTGCCGATATCGGCGTCCTTGCCGCGGATAAGCACCGTTGCGTCCACGCAGATGATTCTGAGTATATCCGGCAATGCGTCTGGGACTATCATCTCCATCGTTTCTTCCTGCGTTAGTCTCGTGTTTAATACATTCCTGACATGATTTATCTTTTCCCGATTTAGATATAACTCCATAAATCGTCCACTCCTTAAATATGTTTTCTGTTACGAAATATATTAGAGGCGTGGACAAATTATGCCTTACTTTTTTCTTCTGCTTAAAAAGTAAGCAAAAAAGAACTTTATTGGAATTCGCGATCGTAGGATTGACCGCCCCGTCGCCCTCGGGCCATCCGCGGACGACGGGGCGGTTCTCCCTACAGGGTGCGAGTCCTTATTTCACTCCAAAGATTGCCTTCAGCATCCTTGATATCACTCGCGGGGGCTTGATTATGTACATTTTCATTTTTTCTCCCCTCTTCTAACAGCGCATTAGCAAAAATCCCGCATAGATCAACGCAAGACCCAAGAGTATCCACCAGCATATTGCCGGCAAAATCACCGCGAACAGAATCAACAGCCCGGCCGCGGCCACATATAGTCCAATCGGCTTGAAATGATGCCGTCTCAAATAATTAACCGCCTTTCCGAGTTACTACTAACAGTATACTCAAAGGCGGTTATGTTTGTTACTTTTTTGTCAGGCTTACCATGCCTACGGACGACCTCCGACTCGTATAATATGCTCCACGGGTGACCAATCTGTAATCGGATTATCGCTCAACCACACTTCTGTCGAATCCGGCAATCCGGCTAGCGGCGTTAAGTTACTTATTTGATTAGCTTGCAAGTTCAATACTTCTAAATTCGTCAACCCTGCCAGCGGGGTTAGGTCGGTGATTTCATTTTCGCCCAAGATCAAAGTCGTCAAGTTCGCTAAACCGGCCAACGGCGTCAGATCGGTAATTTCGTTGGAGAACAAGATCAAAGTCGTCAAATTTGTCAAACCGGCTAACGGGGTTAAGTCTCTGATTGAGTTGTGATGCAAAACCAGTTCCGTCAAATCCGTCAATCCTGTCAGTGGAGTCAAGTCATTGATTTGGTTGTTGCCCAAGATCAAACTCCTCAAATCAGTCATTCCGGCAAGCGGCGCCAGGTCGGTGATTTCATTGTTGAACAAGTCCAATTCCATCAAATTTGTTAATCCGGCCAATGGCGTCAAATCACTGATTTGGTTGGCTTGCAAATACAGCGCCTGCAAATCAGTCAATCCGGCTAGCGGTGACAGGTCGCTGACATAATTACCGATCATCCACAGTATCTGCAAATTAGTCAAATATCGCAATGGCTCAATTTCTTCATTCGTTAAATTTATTAATGGTGAAATATTAATTTGTCCGTCTGTCATGGTTACTATATTCCATTCGTGGAGACTAAGTAAATTTGTTGATGTGCTGATCCGCTCTCCGCGTATCGTAATATACTCATCAGAGCTGCTTGTACAAACGTAAAGGAGTAACGCAACAAGAATTAAGGAAACCGCAATCACAATAATTTTTGTCTGCGTCATTGTCAAATGCTTCTTCGCCATTGCATAAACCCTCACTTTCAAAATAATATGGAAAACGTCTGATTTGCAACATCCGGTTTACGTTTTGTGCTCCCACTCTTTATAGCCAGCCGCTATCTCATACAGGCGGACATAACTGCTGTGACGTGATTTTTGCACCTCCCCTGCCCGAAGCGCCTCTAAAACGGCGCAGCCCGGTTCTTTGATATGCGCACAATCATGAAATCGGCATTCTCCAAGATATGGCTCAAACTCCGGGAACATGTATTGCAACTCATCTTTTGATGTAAGCTGATTCTCCGTATCAAATGCCGAAAACCCCGGTGTGTCGGCAATTATCGCGTCACCGGGCAACTTGAAAAGCTCCACATGCCGCGTTGTATGCCGCCCTCTGCCGAGTTTTTTGCTGATTTCGCCCGTTAAAATCCGAAAATTCGGCTCCAGCATGTTCAGAATACTGGACTTCCCCACCCCGGAATTGCCGGTAAACGCGCAGATACTACCGGAAATTGCCGCGAACAATTCCCCTCGCCCCTCACCTGTTTCGGCGCTTGTGCGGAGGGTTATAAATCCGGATTTCTTGTAAATGTCATACAGAAAATCCCCGGGTTCAAGATCACACTTGTTCACACAGATGACAGGCTCGCAATCGTTCATTTGCGATATCACTGTCATCCTGTCGATAAGATATGGGTCTGTCACCGGCACTGCTCCAGAGGCAATTATTACCATTTTGTCAATGTTCGCTATCGGCGGCCTGATAAATGCGTTTTTTCTGGGAAGTATTTCCATCAAGACGCCTCTGCCTTCTTCTGTTGGCGTGAATTCGACACTGTCGCCAACTAACGGCACGCTTTTTTCAAGGCGGAAACGGCCGCGCGCCCTGCACTCGACCGTTCCATCCTCAGATTCAACATAGTAGAATCCGCTTAACGCTTTAAATATAATCCCGTAAGCCATAGGCGCTAAGGCCCGGGCGGGGAATCTTGCGGCGGGTCAGTCCATGGCGGATCGGTCGGCGTCGGTTCCGTTGGCGGGTCTGTCGGTACCTGCGGCGGCGGATCGGTCGGCGGGTCCGTGGGTGGGTCTGTCGGCGGATCTGTCGGCAGTTCCTGCGGCCCCTCTGAAAGACGTACTCTAACTTCCGAATGGGCGGGAACCTCTGTACCAAACCCGACAACAAATAAGACGGTGCCTCGCGGCGCTTCGTCATAAACCCACTCCCAGCGGGGTACAAGATTTCTATGGTTGAAATCCTGCTGAACCTCCTGCATTGTATGTCCTCTCAAATCCGGGATTTCAACCATAACAAGCTCCGGCCCTGCACTGTATCTTAAAATTACCGTGCTGCCGCTTTGAAGCGGCGTGCCGGCTACCGGGGACGTATCGATAACAAAGTTGCGCGTCACGTCGTCGTGCGCGATCTGATAGCGCTCAATAATAAGCGTGTGATCAAGATTCCTGAGCGTGTTTTCTGCCAGATTTATCGGAACATTGATTAAATACGGCATTTCCGCCGGCTGGCGCTCACCACGGGAAACAAATATCTCAATATCAATGCTTGCACCCTCTGCCGTGGGTATGCGTGAAGCCCCGGCCGTAGGGTTCTGTCTGGTGATGACCCCTTCGGCATGTTCGCTGTTATACACCCTGTCTGCGACGATAAAGTTAAAAATGTCATCATATGACCTGTCCATCAGGACATCAGCTTCCCTGAGTCCGACGAAATTCGGGATAGTGACAGGTTCCCTCGGCGTCTGGACGAAAATATCACGCAGCATATAGTTCCACATAAAAACAGCTGCCACTATAATGAACACAATAATGCTGAAAATACCTATAAGTGTGGATGTCTTCGACGCCCTTTTACTGCTTGTACGGTACTCTTCCCTGTTCATCTCTGGCTTTCTTGGTGCCGGTCGCTTTGCGGGCGACGGCGGAGCCGGGCGTTCAACTGTACGCTCAACAAGGCGTTCAGCGTGGTGCTGCTCCGGTTTCAGCGCATCTCCCGGCTGGAATGGCCTTGTCGCCTGATCGTCAACTAACATGTCAGGCTGTGTACGCCTGTTTTGATGAGATGCGTAGTTGAAAGTGATCGCAGGGTTTTTACGAAAGTCCTCTAGGTCAAACAGCATTTCGTCTGCTGTCGTAAAACGCAGGTTTATATTTGGCTCCATCGCGTGCATAGTGATGTCTTCTAGGCCCTCCGGAACCTCCGGATTTATATCCCGCGGCATAAGCGGAACCGCGCTGATATGCTGGATAGCAACTGAAACGGCGGAATCCCCGACAAACGGAAGCCGACTTGTCAGCATTTCGTACATGACGACACCCACAGAGTAGATATCAGACCTGGCATCCACATGTCCGCCCTTTGCCTGCTCCGGTGAGATATAGTGTACAGAACCCAGCGCCTCCTGCGTCAACGTATTTTGCATGGCAAGGAGTCTGGCGATCCCAAAATCGGCGACTTTGACACTGCCGTCTTTTAGAATCATAATATTGTGCGGCTTGACGTCCCGGTGAATAATCCCCCGGGAATGCGCATGGCTTAACGCTTTCGTTATCTGAGTAGAAAAATGCAGCGCCTCTTTCCAATTAAGCAGGCCTTTTCTGTTGATATACTGTTTAAGGGTGATCCCCTCAATAAGCTCCATGACAATAAATTCAACGCCGTCAGAGCGGTTGACATCATAAACAGCGACGATATTCGGATGAGACAGCATCGCCACAGCCTGTGACTCTGTGTGAAATCTCCGCCGGAATTCTTCATCGGTCGCAAGGTCTTCTTTTAATATTTTGATCGCGACAAGCCTGTTAAGGCGGTGACATCTTGCTTTATAGACAAGCGCCATCCCGCCGGTGCCGATCAGCTCTAATATTTCATATCTGTTATCCAGTATCCTGCCGACATATTTATCACCTATGTCCATTTGTTTACCTCCGGGCTACTTCCTAAATAAAACGGCTGTAACGTTATCGGGTGCGCCCCCGGCTAACGCCAGCTCAACAAGTTTTTCGCAGTTTTTACGTACGCTTCCGCCGCGCTGTAGTTCAGCCAAAATTTCATCATCCATCACCACATCTGTAAGCCCATCTGAGCAGAGCAGAATATGCTCCCCCACTGACAGGTTCAGGAAAAACACATCGGCCGCCTCTTCACGGCTTGTACCCACCACCCGTGTTATAAGGTTCCTGTTCGGGTGACGCATGGCCTCTGCCCGTGTCAAATCTCCCCTGTCGATCATATCCTCGACAACAGAGTGATCTTTTGTTATCTGGGTTATGTTATCCGGTGTGATGTAGTAGACACGGCTATCACCAATGCTGATTATTACCTCCCCATCGGTTGTAGAAACGGCGGCACATAATGTCGTACCCATTCCTGCGTATTTATTTCCGCGAATGCTTTTTTCATACACCGTCCTGTTCGCCGCGTGTACAGCGTCTGACATTTTTGCCGCGATATCGTCCTGGTTTCCTATATTTTCAATATACCTACCCATGTGATGCATGAAGGTTTCCACTGCTAACGCGCTTGCAACGTCACCAGCGTTAGCGCCGCCCATGCCGTCACAGACAACGAGAACGGCGATCGCTTTCTCCTCATCGAACAGTATCTTAAAAACATCTTGATTCTGCTGCCTGACTTTGCCGCTGTCAGTTATTCCCCATAACTCCATATATCTTGTCTCCCTGCCGTTTGCGTCACTGCTCTTTGTTATCAATCGCCTTTTTACGGAGCTGTCCGCAAGCCGCATCGATATCGCCGCCTAAGCTGCGGCGGATCGTATAATTTACGCCTTTTTGCTTCAGGATTTTAGTAAACGCCTCTATGTTCCCACTTGGCTTGAAATCTCTTTCGGAAACGCTGTTTAACAATATCAGGTTCAGATGCCCGCCTGTTTTCCGGATTTTCTCCGCCAGCAGAATTGCCTGCTCCGCAGAGTCGTTCACTCCGTCTATCATGGCATACTCAAAAGACACGCGCCGCCCTGTTTTTTCAAAGTACCGTTCGCAGGCGGCAATCAACTTATCGACTCCGGCATCGCGATTTGCCGGCATCAGGCACGACCGTGTTTCATCATCCGGCGCATGTAGCGACACAGACAATGTCAATTGTATACCATAGTCGCCCAATTTGTCAATATTGTCTAACAATCCGCATGTGGAAAGTGTGATATGCCGCGCACCGATATTTATACCCTCCGGATGGTTTAATATTTGCAGAAATCGGATCACGTTATCAAAATTATCCAGCGGTTCCCCTATTCCCATCAGCACGACATTTGATATCTTACACCCCGCGTCCCACTGTGAGTATAGCACCTGATCCAACATCTCTGACGGCGCAAGGTTCCGCACCAATCCACCGAGGGTTGAGGCGCAGAAAGCACAGCCCATCCGACACCCCACCTGCGTTGATATACACACAGTATTCCCGTGCGCGTATTCCATCACAACACTCTCAACCGCGTTTGAGTCTGTTGTGCGCCAAAGGTATTTTATCGTTCCGTCGAGACTTGAGACTTGCTTTTCAATCAGCTCCGGAACGGTGATAAAAAACTCGTCATCCAGTTTTGCACGCAGTTTCTCCGATAAGTTCGTCATTTCACTGAAAGTTTTCACACCTGAGTGCAGCCATTTAAACACCTGCCCCGCACGAAATGGGCGGTCACCGATTTGAGTAAAGTATTCTTCCAGTTCCGGCAAATCCATTGATTTTATATCCCGCTTCATGCCTGTCTCCTTAACTTGCAGATAAAAAATCCGTCACAGTCGTGTATGTGCGGCCACAGCGTAATCATACCGTCATCAACATTGTCAACGCCGGGGATTGTATAATTCCCTCTGCAAAATTCAGCATTGTCTTTCAAGAACCATTCGACAACATCATCATTTTCGCGTTTTAAGACTGTACAGGTGGAATACAAGAGAGTTCCTCCCGGCTTGACGTATTTTGACAGGTTATGCAGAATCCGCTTTTGAAGTTCCGGCAATCCGGCGATATCGCTTTCGGATTTATAGCGTATTTCCGGCTTTTTGCGTATAACTCCGAATCCGGAACATGGCACATCTGCTATCACAACATCCGCCTGGTTTGCGTATTCCGGGCAAAATACTGACGCATCTTTTTCACTGGCATTGATTATTGACAGCCCCAGTCTCTCCGCCCCGCTTTCGATAAGACTGAGCTTGCCTTGGCTTATATCGCAGGCGTCTATGCGCCCGGTATCTTCCATCGCAATTGCCGAGGCGTAAGACTTGCCGCCGGGAGCCGCGCAAGCGTCTATGACAAAGTCTCCCGGTTTGGGATCTGCCGCTATAACAGCCAGCCGCGCGGCGGGGTCTTGTATGTAAATATGTCCTTTTATAAACGCGTCCAAACGCTCAACACTCCCGGTGCGGCGCATTGTGACGGCATTGGGCAGCCATTCGTGGCGCTGCACTTCAACGCCATTGGATTGGAGGTTTTGCAATACATCATCAAGATTCGCGCGTAATGTGTTTACCTGTGCCGTTATCGGCGTATCGGCGACGTTATTCGCCGATAAAAAACCTTCCGCACCTGTCTGCCCCAGCACTCCGCAGATTTCCCGGACAAGCCATTCGGGGTGGCTGTATTTTATTGACAGACGCTGATACTCCGTTTCCCCTACTACCTCCGGCAGATTATCGGCACTGACAGCTGCCGCTACTTTGCGCAGAATCGCGTTGACAAATCCCGCCCCACGTGGGTTTGAATGCTTTTTCGCAAGCAGTACACCCTCATTCACAGCCGCGCTTTGCGGGATTTTGGTCAAAAAAACAAGCTGATATATCGAAATGCGCAATATGTCAAGCACACGCGGCTCGATTTTTTTCAGACTTACAGTTGAATAATGCGCGGTGTAATAGTCACAGAGCGCCAAGTTTTGTAAAACCCCACCTAAAATTCGCTTGGAGAGTGCGACGTCGAGTTCTGAAATCTCCGCCCGTGCGAATAGCTTATCAAGCGCCGCGTCCGGCCAGACGTTATTCCGGCGGTATTCCCCAAGTGCCATAAGCGCGGCAACCCGCGCGGTCATAGGCATATTGAATTCCCCCGTAAAAAGTCCGACGCCGCCATCCGTTTACCGCCCGGGGCTTGCAATTCTTTGATCATCACAACCCCATCTGCGCAGGCAACCGCCACCCCCTCTGCCCCTTCTGAGACGATAGTTCCGGGAGTTCTCGCCGATTCCATGAATTGGATATTTGCCGTGAATATCTTGTATGTCTTCCCGCTAAACTCCGCTGTTGCAGTCGGCCACGGATTCAGGCCACGGATTTTGTTTTTTATGTTCAACGCGGTATCCGCCCAGTCGATAGACGACATGTTCTTATGCAGCGGCGGCGCGAACGTTGCCGCGTTGGAATCCTGCGGTATCCGCACAGCCTCCCCGCGTAAGATTGCGGTAACAGTTTCACTCAAAAGCTCCGCACCTAATATGCTGAGTCTGTCGTGTAGATCACCTGATGTTTCATTTTCACCGATTGCCGTTTTTCCGCAGAACAACATGTCCCCCGCGTCAAGTTCTTCCGCCATGAACATCGAGGTCACACCCGTCTCCGTCTCACCATTGATCACCGCCCATTGAATCGGTGCGGCGCCGCGGTATTTTGGCAACAGTGAGCCGTGGATGTTAACGCACCCAAAAGACGGCAGCTCAAGTATCTCACGCGGCAGAAGCTTTCCGTAAGCGACCACCGCAATAAGTTCGCACTCAAGTTTGCGCAGAATCTCAAGCGCTTCGCCGTCTTTCAGCGACTCCGGCTGATACACCGGCGTTGAATGCTCTATCGCAAGCTGTTTGACGGGACTGAAGCTGAGGTTCATCCCGCGATTACGCTTCTTGTCCGGCTGTGTAAATACCGCCGATACATCATGCCCGTCATGATACAGACGTTCCAGTGATGGCACGGCGAATTCAGGTGTGCCCATAAAGACTATTCTCATGGTGCGCCATCCTCGTCGTCATCGTCAGCGTTCATCGCGGCCATCTCCTCCTGCGTCAGGAATCGTTCCACATGCGTGGTGAACAGCACGCCGTCAAGATGGTCAATCTCATGGAAAGCGGCACGGGCAGTAATGTCTTTGCACCACACCTCAAATGTATTGCCGTGCCTGTCTTGCGCTTTCACTTTCACAAGATCAGGCCGTGTGACAATGCCATAAATCCCGGGGACGCTGAGGCACCCTTCGCTTCCACTCTGCTCCCCGGATGAGGCTGTGATTTCTGGGTTCACAAGCTCAATAATCTGCTCTTCCGGCAGTTGTGCCTCAATATTGAGGTCGACTATCAACGCGACCCGCCTAAGTACACCAACCTGCGGAGCCGCAAGACCTAACCCGTTTGCGTCTATCAATGTCTCTCGCATATCGTCCAACAACTGATGGAGTCGATTGTCAAAATCTGTTACAACACGGCTCTTCTTTTTCAGGGATGGATCGTTGTCACGTAAGATATTTCTTATTGCCATATTTTACCTGTTCCTTAGTTTTATTCACTCTGTAGGGGCGGCCAATGCCAATGGCCGCCCGTTAGAATTCACTGCATCTACAAAACACATCAGTACCTTAGGTACGGCGGGCACACAATGTGAGCCCCTGCAAGATGGCGTCTTTAGCCATATGAATCGCTGTCGGCGAAAACGGAAACTCCCCTGCCCTGTTTGTCGCGGGCGAACTCCCTTATCGTGTGAGCGATGGTGTCTCGCACCTGCTTTGTATTCTCACAGCTTATAAGCAGCCTGTATCTATACCTGTTGTTTACTTTCGGCACCGGCGCGGGCGCGGGACCCAGCAGTTTTATGCCGCTGTCGTTGCCGAAATATCCCAGCAACGCGCTGCGGATTCTTGACACGGCTGATAAAACCGCTGTCTCATCAATGCCTGTGGCGACAAGTGTAAATAAATCCCGCACAGGCGGGGAACCTAATGCTTGCCGCAAAACTATCTCACCCTCATAAAACCCGTCGTAATCCTGCTTTGAGGCTAGGGCGATAACCTCATGCTTCGGCGTGAATGTCTGTATAACGGCCCTGCCTGGTTTGTCACCCCGGCCTGCCCTGCCAACGACTTGGGTTATCAACGAAAACGTTTTTTCATGCGCACGGTAATCGTTCATATAAAGCGACATATCGGCCAACAGCACTCCGACAAGCGTTACGTTTTCAAAATCAAGCCCTTTTGTGACCATCTGCGTGCCAAGCAGTATGGGGACTTTTTCTTCCCTGAATCGCGACAGCAGTTTATCATGTGAATTCGACTGCGATACGGTATCGGTATCCATGCGGATGACTTTGATTCCCGGGAAAAGCTCTTGCAATTCGGCTTCGACTTTCTGCGTACCCGCGCCAATGAATTTAAGCTTTCCGTAACAAGACGGGCATTCATCGGGAAGCGGCAGTGAATAGCCGCAATAGTGGCACAAAAGACGTGAATTAGCCGAATGATACGTCATCGCCACACTGCACCTGTGGCACTCATATGTAAAACCGCATTCACCGCAGGCAACCAGTGGATTCATGCCGCGGCGGTTTAAGAACAGTATACTCTGCTCCCCGGCTTCAATATTCCGCGTGAGTTCTTGCTGCAGAACTGAGCTTATTGAGCCTCCGTTGCCGTTTTTCAGTTCCTGCTTCATGTCGGCGATAATAACGGACGGCAGTTCCTTTTCATTATACCTGTTTTCTATGCGAAAAAACTTATATTTCCCCGCTTTAGCATTAAACATGCTTTCAACCGACGGCGTTGCCGAACCAAGAAGCAACAACCCGCCGGCGCGCGAGACACGGTATTTCGCAATCTCACGGGCATGATAGCGCGGACTGTTCTCTGACTTATATGTATGCTCCTGCTCTTCGTCAAGTACAATTAATCCTAAATTTTCCAGCGGCGCGAAAATTGCCGATCTCGTCCCGACAACCACGCGCACCCCGTGGAGTTTTATACGCTTCCACTCGTCGTATCGCTCACCCACACTTAACGCGCTGTGCAGTACGGCAACGGCATCGCCGAAGTGTGAGGTGAAAACGCTCATCATCTGCGGCGTCAGCGCGATTTCCGGCACCAGAACGATTGCTGTTTTGCCCCGTTCCAGCGCTTCTTCGATAAGCTTTATGTACACAAGCGTCTTCCCGCTGCCGGTGACACCGTGCAGCAGCGCGGCTTCCGGCGTTCCGTTTGTCATCAGCGTGACAAGGCCGTCGAACACTTTTTGCTGCTCATCGTTCAAGGTGATTGGACCAGGGTCTTTTAAGACGCCGACACTGGGCCGCCGGAACACCTCTTGCGACTCTATTGATATAATTCCTTGTTTTTCCAGCGCCTTTATTGTGGGGTTTTTCGTATTAGTAAAATGGCAGATATCGCTGACCGGCATGCTTTCAGTTGCGGAGAGCAGTTCCAAAACCGCCGATTGGCTTGGCGCGCTGGACTTCCGCTGTTGGGAGAGCATCAGCGCCTCTTCACTGTGGACGTTCAGAATCGCAATGTTTACCGTCTTGTCCCCCTGCCGACGCACACCGTCTTTGAACCACATTCCAGCCGGCAGCATTGCCCGAAAACTGTCAAACACCGTGCAAAAAAACCTGTCACTCATCCAGAGCGCAAGCTTAATGTTCTCTTCAGTTAACACCGGATTCTCATCCAGCAGTTGTTCGATAGCTTTGAGTTTTTTCAGCCCCGTATCTTCAGAAAGCGCGAGAATGACCCCCTCGCTTTTTCTGTTCCCGCGTCCGAACGGTACGATAACCCGCATACCGGGGACTGCGTTGTCCAGCAAATTTTGCGGTATCTTGTAGTCATATGGCTTGTCAATCGAAAAAGTCGCCGCGGAAACGGCAATTTTCGCCACAGTGATATTGATCGCCTCCCTTCAATGCCGTTAAGTTCAGCGCCGTTTATTTATTATTAATCCGGTCGGGGATGGAAACCCCGGCCCTATAGGGTACAATGTCTGTAGTGTGCGGCCTCCATGCCTGCCGCACCGCAGATACTCAATCATCTTCTGTGTAAGTGATGCTTAGCTTCCCATGCGCGATTTCCTCAATAGCCTTCGATACGGGCTTGCCGTCAAACGGGTCTCCATATTCATCATAGCTCCCAGACAACTCCCTGGCGCGGCGGGCGATGACGTTCACAAGCAGATACCTGCTATCAACTTTTTCCAACAAATTAGACAGTGATGGATATAACATAATAAAACCTCCGATTAAATTAGTTGCATATTTGATCCTTGCGGCCGACTAATAGCCGCCCCTTACGTGTTTACAAAAATCTACCCGCCGTCAATTATACCCAGAATTTCCTCCGCCGCTGTTGTGATATCGTCGTTTACCACCACATGAGCATATTCTCCCTGATAGTCAAGTTCCAGCTTTGCGCGTTCCAGGCGATGTATCAGCTTATCCTCAGAATCCGTGCCCCTGCCGCGCAGTCGGCGTTCCAACTCTTCCAGGCTGGGCGGGACAATGAATATCGAAACTGCATCGGGATGCATCATCATTACCTGCATTGCCCCATTGGTCTCTATTTCAAGCAGAACGTCGCGTCCATTTTCGATATGTTCATATATTGGCTTTTTCGGCGTCCCGTAGTATTCCCCGACATATTCGGCATATTCGTGAAACTCCCCGCGCGCTATCATGTCCTCGAAATCCTCCCGCGTGACAAAGAAGTAATTTACCCCATGCTCTTCTCCCTCTCGCGGGGCCCTGGTCGTGGCTGACACCGACAGCCTAAGCTCCGGCCTGAGTTCAAGCATTTTCGCTATGATGGTGCCCTTCCCAGTTCCTGACGGCGCGGAAATAACATACAGCCTGCCTTTTTCAGTGTTTTTCATCGTAATGATGCACATCCTCTCCGTCATGGTCATGTTTCAGCCTACCGGCGACTGTTTCCGGCTGGATTGCCGAGAGAATTATACATCCGCTGTCTGTGATAATAACCGCCCTTGTGCGTCTACCATAAGTCGCATCTATAAGCTGGCCTTTTTCACGCGCATCAGTTATAATCCTTTTTATCGGTGCGGATTCCGGACTAACAATAGCTATTATCCTGTTTGCCGAAACCATGTTGCCGAAACCTATGTTTATTAATTTCATAAGACCACCTACCATATCATGTTTTTCTAAAATGAAACAGTTTTTAACTACTCAATATTTTGCGCCTGTTCACGTATTTTTTCTATCTCAGACTTCAAGTTAACTATTATTCTTGCCATCTCCGCGTCATTACCTTTTGAGCCGATTGTGTTGGCCTCCCTGTTAAACTCTTGGACAAGAAAATCCATCTTCCGGCCGACAGGTTCTTCACTTTCCAGCATTTCACGCAGTTGTGCGATGTGGCTTTTTAGTCGGACAAGCTCTTCGTTAATCGCGACACGGTCGGCAAACACCGCCGCTTCTGTCAGGATCCTAGCCTCGTCAATTTCAGTATTTTCCAATACCTCTTGCATACGTGTTTCCAGCTTATTCCTGTATTCGGCAACACTGCGCGGGGAGCATTCTTCCGCCATTGCGGTCAGGCGTTCTATTTCGGCGAGGCGCGCCGTTATGTCATTTTTCAGCTTTTCCCCCTCGCGTGTTCGCATTGCATTGAACCCGACAAGCGCCTCTTCAAGCGTCCTGCCAACATCGGAAAGCAGCGCATCTGTATCAGCTTCGCGCTTCTCGGCTCGTAAAACATCCGGAAATCTCGCAAGCTCATAAGCTTCTATACCGCCTGCCATATTGAACTCATCTGCCATTTCATCAAGCGCGGTGAGATACGCCGCTACCAGCGGGCGGTTAACCACTATTTCAATGTCCGCGGCTTTTGATGAGTCTATCGTGATAAACACATCAACCTTGCCGCGTGAAATATGCCTCTGCACAGCGGATTTTAACGCGTCCTCAAACGATATGAACATACGCGGCAGTTTGATCGTGCAGTCAAGATATCTATTGTTGACGCTTTTGAGTTCAACCGATATCTCAATTTTACCCGATTCCCTTTTAGCGCCGCCGTAGCCGGTCATGCTTTTTATCATTTGTTATTTCCCTTTTTTTAAATATTTAGAAATGCGGTTTATGTAGAGCCAGATAACTTTTGTGAAGCCGTAATCAAAAACAACAAAAACCGCACTGCCGCCGATATATAGCAAAACAACGCCTGGCTGGTCTTCACCGAAAGCAAATATCAGCTCTCTCAGAAAAATCCAGCTCACCGTCAGTACCGCGTTGAAGACACAGAGTTTTAATATCCATTGCAAAATTACAGGGGCCTTTTTCTCAATCAAGCTCTTCACCACGGGGTAATATCCAAAGAGCAGGATATACATAAGCGCGAACCCAATATGCGGCAAAATCAACGCGCCAAGCAACGAACTGGCGGCATAGACGGATATCCCGGCCCGGAGTCCAGACTCTATAACTGCCGCCGCGACAAAAATCGACGACAGCGCCACCATGGCAATACGCCCAGACGGCAGGACGGACGCTATATAAAGAGTTATGACCGTCAGCGCCGTAAGCAGCGCCGATAACGTGAGACTTCTGGTAGTCTTATTCATCGGCAACAGCAGAAATTCATACACAGAAGCGCCGAGCAGATATCGCAAGCGTCACAGCCCTCACCGTGCATAGTTCGGCCTGACCCTCCGAATGGGCCGGATCCTCCGAACGGGCCATATCCTTGTCCACCTTGCTGCATAAGATTCATCGCCTGAACGTACTCGGCGTTATGCGGGTCCATATTAACCGCCGTCTGAAAATATCTCGCCGCATCGTCAAGCCACCCCTTACGATATGCAACGCTGCCCATCAGGAAATTCCATTCGGCATTTCTGCTGGGGAATGCCGCCAAAAGCTCCTCCGCCAGTCTCAAGTCGCCAGAGTTGATCGCGGTGCGCACCCTCGCACTCTCGGGAGTTGCCCCGGCTGCGTTGCTTCCGGGTCCGGCGCGTCCCCTGTAGGAACCGCCGCCCGGATTTTCGCGTGTTTTCAGAATAAGATTATACGCCTCGTTGATCTCTTTCATCTTTTCCTGCGCAAGATCGGAAAGCGGATTATCCTGATAATTATCCGGATGATATTTCCTTGCAAGTTCCCTGTAAGCTTTCTTTACCTCATCCTCCGTGGCGTTTGAAGAAACACCGAGAACGCTGTACGGATCGTTCATATATCTAGTCCATTCCTTATTTGTTTTAGTTGCAGAAAAATTCGCTTGCGGCACCGCATATCGCGCACCCGACGCATTCGGCTGTATCTTCGCCAGTCCACCACTTGCGTCGGACGGGTGGCCTTCTATAAGCAGTCTCACCGCCGTGCTCCATCAACAGGAGAAGCTTGGTGTATTCCTTGTTATCCGGCTCCATTTCAACCGCCGCTTTGAAATATTGCATCGAATCGTCAAGCCAGCCTTTGTTATAGCAGACGCGGCCTTGCAGAAAATGCCACTCGGCATTCTGAGAGAGGAACGAGCGCAAGATTTCCTCGGCGAGCTCTAAATCATCCGAATCAATCGCCGTTCGGACTCTTTCGCCTTCGGGGCTTGCTCTCATCTGCCTCATCAGGCTCACTCCTTGTCTGTTGCAATCTGGCTTCGCTTCGTGTGCAGCCACGTGCCGTTCAGGACGCGCTCCAGCGCATCCGGCATACCGAGGTATATCGTATTCTCCACCGTTTGCGTCCATGGATTTTGCGGCATCAGCTCAAACGCGGCTGAGATCAGGTTGTTTGAGTGGATAAGTGTTGACTCCAGCGATTTCACGCCACTTTTTGGGAATTTGCCATCCTCCGGTGGGAATCTGCGGAGAAGCGCGTTGTATCGCCCGGATTCGACATCGTCACTGTAATCGTCATATGCATCTACCAGATATATCCATCTGCCGGTATGATACAAAAGCTCTGCCAATGGCCTGCGGTGAGACTCCGGCATGTCCTCCGGCAAAACGGAACTCAGTATCCGCGCAAACTTGTCCGCCGCGCTGTCAAAAGACTCCCCGCCCGATGACTCGTATTCAGCCAGACTTTTCAATTGAGCGCTTACCTTGCTGTTAAACTCCGGAAAGTCACTAGCCGCTTTTTTGTACGCCCGGCACAAAAGAACTGCGGCAGCTCTGTGCGGTATAGTCTTAATAAACTTCTCGTCAGCGATCGCGTCCTTGATTTTCCACCAGGAGAGAATCACGCTGTACCCGGCAGCGGTGTCCAGAGCAGAATTCCCGGTGCAGAAGCGTTTTTTTCTGCAAGGACTTGCGATACATCGCCCGCGCTTTATAACCGGAGTGTCGTTCTCATCCCAGATAAGCATCGCCAGAAAGACAAGCTCAAAGTTCAAAATAAATCTGGCAGACAGTCCATAGTTTTTGCCAAGCGCGTGGCATAATCCGCAGTAGCAGGCTTTAAACCGCTCAAACTCCCGTACTTTCAGTTCACCCTTTAGCGGGCGTATATATCCAAACATGCTACGGCGAATCCTCAATGGGATCAAGCCTAACGGTGATTGAGTAATCCCCAATCGGTGCGACGTTGCCCACGTCTCCGTCAATCCAAACAGTCACGGGAACCCGTGTCTGTCCGGCACCTACATCGGTAAGATCGGCGGTGATTCTGAAATTCATATCGGTAAGGGCTTCCAGCTCCTCTCTCCTTCCGCGTATACGTACTTCAAGGCTGTGGTTTATCACTCTCAACGTATAATCGTCCGGCACGTTTACCGTATGAATATTCGACACGCTGAATGACCACACCTCAAGGCCGCGGATTTCAACACGGACAGTTGCCTCTGTTATTCCTGATTCGTTAATAAAGCTATTCGGGACCGGAATTGAAAATATAAATGAATCTAAAAGCTCAATCCTGGTTAAATCGATGGTTCCGAGGGGTATTGTGTTCTTTTCCCTCATAGCGTCCGGATCACCTGAAATGTAGATTGTCTCCGGCACAATGTCAACAAAAATGTTAGCCGCCGTTATGTCGTCCCCATGCAAAAGAAAAACTTCCAGAAGTACAGGTCTCATCAAACTCACCGGTACGGTGACACGGACATTATCATGGCTGAATGCAAGCTGATCAAGCAGTTCCTCCTCAAGCTCATGCCCATACACGTCCTGAAGTATAAACGGCAAATAATCAATATAGGTTGAGGACAGATTTTCTCTCATTATCTCAACCCAGGCGTAGTCGATTCTGGACACCACACTCTCCGGCCCGAACACGACAATCTCTTCGGGGAAGAATTCCGGCAGTCCCACAAGATATTCAGGCTGGGCAGTTCCGCCTGTGTAGTCGCCCCTGATCGGTATACGCCTCTCATACATCCTGTCAACGGTCAGCCGAATCTGCGTGGGAGCCCTTGACAACTCTGTCACCATACGCCCAGCGACCACCGGCATATTAACTTCAAAATCAAGCGGTATATTAACACCGGGAGCAGTAATGCCGGCTAAATCAACCTCTGCTGTGACAGTTCCGGGCCGAAGCTGCGATAACCCGGTACGCGTCCCCTCAAATGTCAGCGACACAGTTTCAGTCATTTCGGTTATTGTTAAATTCCTGTCACTAAGTATCGCCTCATTTCGGCGTATCACCTGGACTTCAATTGTGTCCCTTTGGGTACGCGGATCGTCTTCTTCCACAAATACCCACAAAGCCGCCGCGACTATCACGGCGAACACAATGTAGAAAACCCGGCTTGAGAATATTTTGTTTAACTTTTTGCCAAGCATTGTTTTATCCCCTTCAGCCTTTGCTCTTTACTGTGTTTTTTTGTTTTGTGCCAACGACTGGCTTGTGCATAAGTTCATTCACAAGCAGCTTTTCAAATGTATCCTGCGCTAAGTGCCGTTTCAGCATTCCGTCAACGGCGACCGCGATTGTACCGCTCTGTTCCGAAACTATAACCACCAGCGCGTCTGACCGTTCGCTTATGCCAATCCCCGCTTTGTGCCGCATTCCTAAATCCCGGCTTAGGTTTATGTTGGTTGAAAGTGGCAGCATACAGGATGCCGCTAATAGTCTCCAATCGCGTATTAAAAGCGCCCCGTCGTGCAACGGCGAGTCTCTGTAAAAAACGCTCTGTATCAAATCTGATGTGATTTTGGCGTCTATCTCTATCCCGGTCACGGCGTAATCATTTATTCCAACCTCACGCTCAAAAACTATGATTGCGCCTGTTCTGCTTTTCGCCATTGCCACCGTCGCCGATACCACGGCATGGATTCCAGCCTCAATATCTTCAAGCTTTACGTTTTTTCTGAACAAAAATCTCAACTTGCTGCTACCAACCTGCTCAAAGAGCTTTCTTACTTCCGGCTGGAACAGGACGATGAGTATGATTATGCCCATCGCAAACACCTGGTCTAAAAGATATGATACAACCCGCAGATTAAACATATAGGACAGCCAAGCGACAGCTAAGAGTAAAATAATCCCTTTAATAACACTGCCGGAGCTTGTCTTTCTCATAAGCGTCAGTATACGGTAAACCAGATATGCAACGATCAGAATGTCGATGACATCCCAAGGGTTGATCGCCTGGGCGAGCAGCGTCAACTGTCTCCATGTACTGAGAACCCAATCTCTTATAGCTTCCATTGTTGTAACACCTTTTATATCTTAATCCGATATACTATATCATAAAACCATGACTATGGCAACCATGGCCGCGCAATTCTTTCAAGGCGCCGTGTGACGGGGATGGATGCATCGCACCCTACGTAGGGGCGGATGGAAATCGTCCCGAATACAGATTGCTATCCGCCCCTGCAAGGTCGCAAAACACATTCTGGGGAGCATCCATCACCCCCATCCCTTGATCGCATCTTCAACGGCACCTAAAAACACATTGATTTCTCTGCTTGTATTAAACGCCGAAACGCTGATTCTCACCGATCCCGTTGCGTTTGTCCCCGCACTCAGATGAGCCATCGGCGCGCAATGCATTCCAGCTCTTACCGCTATATCCCGACGGGCAAGTTCTTCAGCGACTGTTTCGCATGGTATGCATTCAACAACAAACGATAATACACCTGTCTGGCAGTCCCTTAAATTGCTTTTAAACACCGTGATTCTATCAATCTTTTCCAGTCTGTCTGCCGCTTTGTTTATCAGATCACGTTCATGTTCCAGTATCCGTCCTACACCTTTCTTTTGCACGAATCGCAGCCCTTCGTTAAGCCCGGCTATTCCAGGCATGTTATGTGTGCCGGGTTCCAGCCTATCCGGCAGAAAGTCCGGCATTCCCCGGGATTTTGAGTTGCCGCCAGTGCCGCCTTGCATGATTCCGTCAGGCACACCTGAACACAGGAGAAACCCCGTACCCTGCGGCCCGTATAAACCTTTATGGCCGGGCATAGCGGCGAACGCCGCACCCAGCTTTGTAAAGTCAATATCAAGTACACCTGCCGACTGTGACAAATCAACAATCAGTGGAATCCCGCATTCATGGCACCTTTGCGCAATACGCTCAATCGGCAAAACATACCCGAACACGTTTGAGACATGATTGCATATCACAGCCGAGAATTTGCCTGAAAGTCGGCTTTCAAAGGTATGAAGTGCCATCTCAGGCTCAAATAATTCGGAGTTCGCGACAACAATATTAGCACCAATCGCGTGAAGCGGGCGCGTGACAGCATTATGCTCGTACCCCGATATAAGTACCCAATCCCCCGGCCGGACAAGGCTTTTTATCGCGATATTCAGACCATGCGTCGCGCTGTGCGTGATTATAACATTCGACGGGTCTTTTACATTGAACAACCCCGCCGCCATTTCGCGGCAGCTGAACATTTCGTCCGCCGCCGCCATCGCCGCTTTATGCCCACCCCTGCCGGGGCTTGTAAGATTGTTAACCGCCCACGCCGCGGCTTTCGCGACCGCGGGCGGTTTTTGTAATGTAGTCGCGGCGCTGTCGAGATAGATCATACCTCTACCTCGACATGCGCTCCGTCGTCATATAGTGCAAACACCTTTTTCGGATAAACTTCCGCGTTTCTCAGGACTGTCAGCGATTCTATAAAATACCGCCCGGCGATTTTAACGCAGTAGCCGCACCCGTCCACCGTTATTGTTTGTGGAACCCTTGTCACAATCGCCGTAATTCCAAAGCTTTCAAGAACTCTTGCCGCGCGCTGGGCGTATGTCAAAGACCGGCAAATTAAGAGATAATACATAACTGCAAATTTTTCCTCCCGTGCATATACTAAGTGAGGCAGGATGTCAACGCTGCCAATCAACCTATCATATGCGGGAGATTGCGTTTTGCGTAATGGTTACTTCTTTGAATAATCTGAAATACAAAACACGCTTATAATGTTCCAAAATATGTCGGGTCAGCGGCGTACCAAGTATGATGATATTCCTTTTCGTAGTCCTCAACATGCTTCCATGCAATACCAAAAACTATTTCCTCAACCTTTGCCTTTTCTCCAATACAAACCTCTATGCCACGTTCAAGATATTCAATGTTAATTCCGTCAATTTCATCTTCAATTCCGATACTGAACATCATTGTACCATTTTCCCAAGTTTTAAGAGCTAGACGCTCTCCGCTGTCTATGCCACTTTTTTGAAATGTTGATTCTAAGTTAACCTGGCAAGTAAGCGATAGCGGTGTTTTCACGTCTGTAATATTAACGGAAACTTTATATCTGCCCTCCACCTTAAAGACAGGTGCGCCATGTTGCCCCAAATAAGTATTTTCAAGTTTCGCAACATTGAAAGGGATTTTTCTTTCATTGAGCCTAATCGCAATCTCTCCGAGCGGTGTGTTCAACAATAACCTCACATTCTTTCACAAAACATAAATTTTATTGCTACACTTCATCATCGGTTAATTCTCGAAAATCCCAAATGTGAAAGCCCCAATAACTTTTGCCCGATTTTCCGATAAAAATTCCATGCTCTGGCATGTTTACTAGCTCACCCAAGAACACAAGGGGCAAATCATTTGCAAATGGGTACTTTCCAATTTCAGTTATATCCTTGATTGTAACGCATGATTTTTCTCTGATTTTTTCCACAGTCATACCTCACGTCAAACATAAAATTTATTGGCTACTGGTTATTGAACCGTTTACATTCATCACAGAGCAAAACGCCATCATTGGTGGTACCGTTGCACAATCCCTCGATTGGATTCTCTTTCTCTCTATCTGTAGTCCAACCACCACAATTATTGCACATGCCACAGTTCATTTTTTCGGGGTCTAACACTATAAATGAATCACCAACCCATTTTGCAGTGTGCTTTTCATCAATTTTCTTTTTTCTGTGTGTTGAAAGTTTTTGAAAAACGACTTCTTGGAATGTTTCTGCCTTAGCCGAATCAGTCAATATATCCTCCTCAACTTCAATCAAATAACTAACATTAACAAGAATTGTTTTTATTTTCTCAACTTCCCTAATATACGGCGTTATATAAAAGCAGTTTTCAAGATTAGCTTCGTCCTCACACGACCAATACTTGATTGTATTCACATGAAGATCTTGCTCTTGAATTAAAATGCTTTTCACTCGTTCCCATTGTGCCGATTCAAACTTACCACTACAAAGCGCATCATCAAGAGAACCAATAATTATTATCATTACAGTAAATTTAGTTTCGTCATCCAGACAACCGCTCTGGTAATAATCAATAAACTCCGCTATCCGCGTTTCGTCTACATTCACATACTCCCAGTCTTGCTCATATGCGTCTGGTTTTTGCAGATTTAAGTCCTTACATAACTTTTCAATCGCCTTTTGGGTTGGGTATTCAAATGCCATAAACAAACACCTACGCTATAAAATTTGTTCGCTACTGGTTGCCGAACCGCATACACAGCATATATGCATTTTCTTTTCACTTCAACGTCCTCACATCCACCAACAACACAACAGCAACAGCGGCTATCCCCGTGCCGTCTCCGGTGAAGCCCATGCGTTCCTCCGTTGTCGCTTTAACGCTGATTCTGGAAACATCCACCTCCAGCACCTCCGCTATCCTTGCCCGCATTTGATCTATGTACGGCGCCAATCGCGGCAATTGCAGAATGATGGTGATATCCGCGTTCGACAGCGCATATCCATGACTGCAAACGGACTTGTACACGATCCGCAGAAGCTCCGCACTGTCCGCCATGTGCCATTTTTCGTCGGTATCTGGGAAGAGCTTGCCGATATCCCCCAGCGCCAAAGCGCCCAGCATCGCGTCCATCAAAGCGTGAAGCGGCACATCGGCGTCTGAGTGGCCGTCCGGCCCGAAATCGCTCGGGATCTCAACGCCGCAGAGTATGCATTTCCTTCCCTTTTTCAAGCGGTGCGCGTCGTAACCATGCCCTATTCTCATGCCTTGCCTCCGGATTTCAAAATTGCCTCGGCGATTATTATATCTTCGCGCGTTGTGATTTTGATGTTATTGCGCGAGCCTTCAGTCAGCCACACGGGAACGCCGAGCTGCTCCACCGCCATGCAGTCATCGGTGATGACTATCGCTTTATTTTTCGCGTTTGTCAAAGCACCTTTGATAATCTCAGCCGTGAAGACTTGCGGGGTTTGAATCTCGAACAGATTATCCCTGTCAACGGTCTCAATAACAATCCCCCGATTCGCCTTTTTTATCGTGGAACTCACCGGCACTGCGGGGGCTGCCGCGTGAATCGACTTTGCCACGGCATTGATTGCGGTTTCGATAATCTCCGTGGTAATGCAAGGCCTCGCCCCGTCATGTATGGCAATCAACCGATGCTTCCCTGTCACGGCAAACACGCCGTTCATCACTGAATCAATCCGCGCTTCCCCACCCGTTACTATTTTTGTGATCTTGCCGATGCCGTATTCCGCGCAGATTTTCTCTACACGCTCAAGACAATCTTCCCTTGCCACCACGACTATTTCGCCGATAGCCGCGCAGTTTTCAAACGTTTCGAGCGAGTATGCCAGAACCGGTTTATGATTTATTGGATAAAACTGCTTGTCCTCCCCACCCATCCTTTGAGAAAACCCGGCCGCAACTATAACTGCCGAACACATCGTCCGATGTTTGTTTTTGGAAAATAAAGCCATAACTTCCTCCTGTTACAAAACAAACTGCGGAGGCTTTTAACCTCCGCTAAATGCAATACAACTAAGCGCTTTCACGCACCGAGAATCTCGATTGTTTCAAGCGAGCGCTGCGTTTATACGTAACTCAACTTCTTCATAAGTGAGCTTTTTTGACAGAACTATCTCCGAAATCAGAATCTGCTTCGCCGAGTGCAGCATTTTACGCTCTCCCGTTGACAGGCCCTTTTCACACTCCCTTGTCATAAGGCCCTTGACAACGCGGGCGACTTCAAGCAAATTCCCGCTTTTCAGACGTTCCATATTCTCACGGTAACGCCTGTTCCAGTTGGTTGTCATCTCCGCGTCAATCTGCGGAATAGACGCCATCAACTCGTCCGCAGTATCAGAGTCAACTATCGGCCTGACGCCAATCTGCGCACTGCTTTCGGTCGGAATCATAACAACCATCCCGCCCGCCGGCATTTTCAGAATATAATACAGCCGTGTGCAGCCGTTCATTTTCCTCTCTTCGATACTGTCGATAACGCCCGCACCATGCATAGGGTGGGCAATTTTATCGCCGACGCAAAACATATATCCTTCTCTCCCCATCTGCTTAAACAAGCTTAAATACGCGCGGTTAATGATATATGCTCCGCAAAATCGAATCAAAAACCATCTTTATATATTATATACCATTTTAGCTAGAAATAGCAAGCGTCTGCGCAATATTTGTGCATTTTTTAAAATAATAACACCGGAAACGCCGAGTACAAGGTTTCCGGTGTCTTATTTTTATCTATCAGCTTCTTCCGTACCCTCTGCTTCGGCCATGTTTTCGTCTTCATCCAGGGGCGGCGGTGCGTCTGTGTCATAGACTACAACGGGGGAGTTATCTTCCTCAACATATTCCTTCACTTCAGGGATATGCTGCTCATTTAGCGCCCTAATGCTCAACGACACTTTCTTGCGGTCATAGTCAATGTCTGTAATCTTGACATCGACAAGCTGCCCGTCTGACAGAACTTCTGACGGCAAGCCGATTCTGTGGTCTGAAATCTGCGATATATGGATGAGTCCATCCACGCCGGGATAAATTTCCGCAAACGCGCCGAACGGCATCATTTTGACTATCTTTACATTCACAGTATCACCGGGGACATGCTGCGACGTGAATTTCACCCAAGGATTGTCCTCAGCCCTTCTATGACCCAGCGAAATCTTCTTCGTTTCCTTGTCAACAGCGATAACATACACGTGAATCTCATCGCCAACTGACACAACTTCCGACGGCTGCTTGACACGTGTCCAGCTCAACTCAGAAATATGAACCATTCCGTCAACCCCGCCGATATCGACAAACACACCGTAAGATGTCATCGACTTGACAATGCCATCATACTCTTTGCCGACTTCTATTTCATTCCAGAGCTTTTCGGCTTTCTCTTTACGCTCTTCAAACGTAACTGCACGGATCGAACCCACAACACGCCTTTTCGACTGATTGACCTCGGTAATCCGCAACTTTACATTCTTTTTGACAAGTTCTGTCATTGGCGAAGATTTGGGAAGTCCGGTCTGAGAAGCAGGAACAAACACTCTCACGCCTTTGACACTGACCACAACGCCGCCTTTATTTTCCTCGGTAACAACACCCTCGACAACAGACCTGTTCGCTCTCGCCACTTCGATATCATCCCAGTGTTTGATTGCGTCCAGACGTTTTTTCGACAGCATGACCATGCCCTCGACATCATTTACGCGCATAACAAACGTCTCAATCGTGTCGCCGACTTTTATGATTTCATTGATATCCGCGTTCGGGTCATCAGTAAGCTCGGACGTTGGGATATAGCCCGATTGCTTAGTACCAAGTTCCACAGACACTTCGGTCGCGGAAATTGACGAAACGACACCCGTCACTTTCTGCCCTGTATGTAAAGTTTTGATTGATTTCTCAAGCATTTCCTCAAAAGTCTCAGGCACATCAGATTGACCCTCTTCATCCGACGATTCGGCGTGAGAGGCTTCGTCCGACGGCTCAACGGCAGCAGGTTCCTCGTCTGTCTGCGCGACTGCAGGTTCTGCAACCGTTTCCATAGGCGCTAATTCCGGCGCGGCATCCGCGACAACAACGGGAGTCTCTGGCTCCTCTTGCACAGGGGTAACTTCGGACAGATTTTCTTCGCGCTCTTCCAGGGATCCATCAATCTTCATTTCTTCGCTCATCTTTTGGATGACCTCCTTAATTATCCACGATGGTGTTGACGCCCCCGCAGTGATTCCGACGGTGTCGTCCACGTGGAAATGCTTAATATCAAGGCCAACGGCATCTTCAGTAAAAATTACCTTTTTGCAATATTTTCTGCAAATATCAGCAAGCCGGAGGCTGTTCGCGCTGTTTTTCCCGCCGACAACGATCATCACATCGGCGATTTTTGAAAGCTTAATAGCCTCCTCCTGGCGCTTGAAGGTAGCATTACATATTGTATCAAATATTTTTAGATTTGTACACTCTTTTTTTATTATTTGCGCGCATGATTTAAAAATTTTTTGCGTTCCTGTGGTTTGGAACACCACCGATATGTCTTTTTTTGCGTTATCGCCGCTTTTTAGCCAGGCCGAAAGTTCTTCCGCCTTCTCAAAAATCTCACAGTTTTCGCACCAGTTGGATATGGCAACAATTTCCGGATGGGCGCGTGCGCCAATTATTATCACCGTCCGCCCCAGACTAGATTCAGTCTGGGCAATATTCTGTATTCGCTTAACATCCGGACAGGTCGCGTCTATGATTTTAACGCCGAGCCCTGCCAGATACTCAAATTCATTTTTCCCCGCACCATGACATCTTATTATAACCGGTATGCCGGGCTTTATTTCCGAAATGTCCGAAACCGCGCGGACGCCCTTTTTTTCAAGGTCGCTTATAACATGCTGGTTATGTATAACAGGCCCAAGCGTTACGCACTCGCCGAATTCCTCCGCCGCCTTTTCACAGATTGAAACCGCACGTCTCACGCCGAAGCAAAATCCGGCCGACTCCCCAACTATGACATTCATATATCCGCCTCCGGGTCAAGTGAATTTATTTTGTCCATCATAGAATCCGCAAGCTCCCTGTAATCCTCTGCCGTGCGCTTTTCGGGTTGTTTTTCGATGCAGTAGGGCTCCCCGATAATTATTGGGATTTTACGAAACAGCGGTTTCCGCCTCGGCATAAACACAGGGATTACCGGAACATCAGCGCGTTCGGCGATTTTAACAGCACCGGGATTTGCCTTAACACCTTTTGAGACATCACCAACACGCCTTCCTTCCGGGAATATTGCAACTTTCTCCCCGCTTTTCAAAACTCTCAACGCACTCTTGATAGTTGACACATCATTGGTGTTGCGGTCAACGCTTATCATTTCCAATCTTTTTAAAATCCCCGCCAAAATTGGTACCTTGAAAAGCGAGATTTTTGCTATAAACCGCACATGCCGGTTTATACCGAGCGCAAAAGCAATCAAGAAAGGATCAACTCTGCTGGAGTGATTTGCGCAGACCATCGCAGCTCCGTCCGGGATATTTTCCTGCCCCTGTATATCAAGTCGATAAAATATACCGATAACAAACCGCGCCACGCGATACCATCTTTTGTAAACTCCATCGGACTTCATAGACTGAACCTCTCCATAATAAGATCACAAAGTGCGCTGATACTGCCATCTAAGTCTAGCGCTGTTGTGTCTAGCAGGACAGCGTCATCCGCCATCTTTAGCGGTGAGACTTCACGCTCTGAATCGGCTTTGTCTCTCGCAATAATCTCACGTAGCACTTCTTCAAACGTGGTGTCCGTATCTTTTTCCCGAAGTTCACGATATCGCCTTTCAGCACGGACTGTCGCGTCGGCTGTCAGGAACACTTTCAAGTCCGCGTCTGGCAGAACGACGGTGCCGATATCACGCCCGTCCATTATTACATCATATTTTGACGCCATATCGCGCTGGGTCGATAGCAGAAAATCCCGCACAGGGGCCATCGCCGATACTCCGGAAGCGTAGAGCGAAGCTTCTGGAGTTCTTATTGCATCGGTCACATCCTCAGAATTAAGAAACATACGCTGAGTGCCGTTGCTGTCATATTTCATTTCAATGTTAATTCGGGGCAGAAGTGCCGGGACTCCTTTTGCATCTCTTGAACCCACGTTATTCTTTAACGCAAACAAACCGATGGAACGGTACAAGGCGCCTGTATCGACATATATCAAGCCGAGGCGCTGCGCCGCCGCCTTGGCAATGGTGCTCTTCCCCGCCCCCGCAGGTCCGTCTACGGCTATGTTTTTTGTCCCCATATTTTACCACCTTGTTTTAAATTGAGTTCCCCGCCGTGTATGCGGTTGACCAAGCTATCTGCAAATTGAACCCACCTGTGTATGCGTCCGCATCAATTATCTCCCCGGCAAAATAGAGACCTTTTACCAGCTTGGACCCCATCGTCTTCGGGTTGATTTCGCGCAAATCCACGCCGCCGGATGTTATTATCGCTTCTTCAACCGGCCTTGGGCGGGTTATATCAATACGGAACTCTTTAAAAAGCCTCACAAGCTCCCGCCGCTCTTCCCTGTTGATTGAGTGAACTTTCTTATCTGGCGGGATTCCAGATTTTTCAATAAAAACCGGAATCATAAGCCTGTTTAAAAGATCCCCAAGGGCGTTGGCAAAGTCCCTGTTGGAATATTTTTCAAAATCGCGCAGTAAACGCAAATCAAGCTTTTTCTCATCCAGCGCGGGTTTTAAGTCGATGGCGGCAAAATATTCCTTTTTGCCGAATTCACGCATATGCGCACTGGCTGACAGCACTGTCGGTCCTGAAATTCCGAAATGCGTGAACAAAAGCTCCCCGAAATCGGTAAATACCGGCTTTGGTCCTCCATCGTGGATTGTCAACCTGATATTTTTCAGCGCCAGCCCCTGCATTCTTGCACAGGCATCGTCCGCCGACTCAAGCGGCACCAGCGATCCTCTTACAGGCGTGACGGTGTGTCCAAGCTCCCGCGCCATGTTGAATCCGTCCCCGGTGGAACCTGTCTTAGGATACGACATTCCGCCTGTGGCCAGAATCACGGATTTACATTGGAACTCTTCCCCGGCAGAGGAACGCACTGCGGTAATTTGATTGTCTTCCGTTAAAATCTGAGTTGCCCTGCTGCGCTTTTGCGTAACTCCGGACTTATCCATATATCGACGCAGGGCATTCACGATGTCGGGCGCTTTATCCGATTGCGGGAAGACTCGCCCCCCGCGCTCGGTCTTTAACGGTACGCCAAGAGACTCAAACAGCCGCATAACATCCCGTGGGGTAAATCCGTAAATCACGCTTTGCAGAAACCGCCCGCCGGTGGGAACGTTTTCGATAACTTCCCGCACATCGCAATCATTTGTGAGGTTGCATCTGCCTTTACCGGTGATGCAGAGCTTAACGCCCGGATGATCGTTGCGCTCTAACAGCAGGACATTGTTCCCTCTCCCTGCCGCGACTGAACCGGCCATCATCCCCGCTGCACCGGCGCCGATTACGACAACATCATGCATCCAGTTTTTCATAAACCCCGTATTCGTCCCAAATACGTTCCAGCCGTTCAAAATTCTCGTGCAAGTCCCCCGGGGCTTTTTCGCTCACGGCGACAATCAGCGCATTGATAAGGCTCAAAGGCGCGACAAGTGTGTCCAGAAATAATACCATGTCGCTTCTCGCGCAGAGCGTTATATCAGAGAGCTTCGCCAACGGCGACATGCGGCTGTCTGTGATTGCTATTATCTCCGCGCCAACGTCCCGAGCGTAATCAATCGCCCTTATCGTGCGTTGTGAGTAACGCGGGAAACTGATAGCAATCAGCACATCGCCCTCAGACAGTCTTATTAGCTCTTCAAAAACCGACGGACTTTCACTTAAAACACGAGAGTTATTGAAAAGCAGATTGAAGTAAAACCCCATAAAGTTGGCGAGGAACGATGATGAGCGCAGTCCGAAAATGTATATGTTCTTCGCGTTTGCAATTGAGTTCACCGCCCTGGTAAAATCATCGCTGTCCGTTTCATCCATAGTGAGGCGTATCTGATCTATATCAGACGACAGAACGTGGGAGAGAATATCGCGGCTGTCAATAGTATCTTTTGCCACCTGTATCCGCTGAACGGACGTCAGCTTACTGCGAATCGTACTCTGTAATGCCCGGCGCATTTCAGGATACCCGTCGTAACCGAGTTCGGCGGCAAACCTGACGACAGTCGATTCGCTTACATCGGTCTTCTTCGCAAGCTTGTTTGCCGTCATAAACGCCGCTTTGTCATAATTCTGCAAAATGTACTCTGCAATTCGCCTGCGCCCTTTGGAAAATCCGCCGGCTTTGGCCTCAATAGCCAATAATATATCTATATCCACCATTAACACCCCTAACTTTTTATAGCATCAATTTAAGAACATTTCTACTTCTTCCCGCGTAAGATACCGCCATTTACCGGGTTTCAATGCGCCCAATTCCAATGTCCCGACAGACATGCGCTTTAGCGACAAAACCGCAAGGGAACATTTAGCGCACATTTTCCGTATTTGCCTGTTGCGCCCTTCGCGAATTGTTATTTGGAGGATTCCGCCGTCATCAGCCCGCGCTTTTAACATGACCTCAGCGGGTCGTATTGTATAGGAATCTATCTCCATCGGCAGACGCATGAGTCTTGCGCCGTTTTCCGCGTCTCCCCTGACGCGCACTTCATATGTCTTTGCTTTGTTATTCGACGGGTGCATCACTGCGTTGGCAAATTGCCCGTCATTCGTGAGAATAAGCAACCCCTCTGAATCCATATCCAACCTGCCTGCCGGGTATACTCTTGTTCCAACATCCGCGACAAGGTCTTTGACTGTTTTTCTGCCGCGATCGTCTTTCAGCGTCGTGAGATATCCGCGTGGTTTGTTCAGCATTATGTAGACGCTTGGATCTTTCTGATTAAGCAGCACGCCGTCTATTGTAATCTCATCCCGCAGGAGAGCTGCCTGCTGACCCAGTGTTGCCGGGATTCCGTTGACGGCGACCCGGCCATTAAGTATCATCATTTCGGCCTCCCTGCGGGAAGCTATGCCGTGGGCCGAAATGATCTTTTGTATACGTTCCGCCATATTGTCAATACATCGGGGCAGCGCCGTAATTCAGCGCACCTCGGCTGTTGGCGAAACGCCACGCCCATCTTAGCTTCTCCCGGCCAGAGAGCCTTACCGACTCATCTATCGGCACGTTCTCAGTATAGACAAGCGGGATTTCAGCTATCTGTTCGCCGTTGTTTTTGACGATGATCCTGCCCGCGCGTGCACCTCTAATCACACCGGCGTACACGAATCTGGGCACTTCGACTTCAATCGCCAAGTTATCCGACTTTTGCGCCAACAGAAAAAAATCGGTAGCCGGCCGTGCGGATACAATATCCCTTGTGCCGGACATGACAGGCAGTGTCACATACTTTGTATCGGTCGAATTGATCCTGAATCCCTGAAACCGGTTAAACGCCCAGTCATACAGAGCTGTGTGGTCATCCCAGTCATCGGGGGCTGACAATGTGACGCAGACAAGCAGCATACCATCACGCTCGGCAGAAGTCACAAGCGTCCGCCCCGCAGCCCTTGTGAAGCCTGTTTTTCCTCCAACAAGTCCGTCATATTCGCGCAGCAGCCTGTTGTGGTTTCTGAACGACCTGCCGCCGATGGATATATTTTTTGTTGAGGCGATTTTGCGGAATTCCTCATTCTGCATCGCCTCCGCCATGATGACGGCGAGGTCACGCGCTGTTGAGTAGTGGTTCTCCCCATCAAGCCCGTGCGGATTGGTGAAGCTTGAATTTACAGCGCCGAGCCCACGCGCACGCGAATTCATCAACTCCGTAAATTCCTCAACGCTGCCCGATGTGTGATAAGCCAGCGCCGTCGCCGCGTCATTGCCGGAGGCTAGCATTGTCCCATACAGCAACTCTCGCACTGTAACGATTTCGCCCGGCCGCAGATAAATTGACGAACCTATGACATTCGTATGCTCCGGCATTATATGAACCTCTTCGTCAAGCCCATTGTTTTCCAATGCGACAAGCGCCGTTAAAATCTTTGTCGTGCTGGCAATCAGCCTTCTGTCGTCGGCATTCCGCTCATAAAGCACAGTTCCGCCGATTGCGTCGAACAGCATCACAGCAGCGGCGGAGGTTCCCGGAACCTGTGTCAATGGCACCGCTTGAGACGCTGTCACAGGGACATAGACATATAACGCCGCGATTGACAAGAGGATTGAGATAGCTTTTTTCATCAAAACAAGTACCATCCTGACAGTTTTGGCCTTTGGAGATAAATCCCCTGCATATTATTGACAGCAATGAGATAATTATGCCAAAACTCCTGTGTTTTTGCATGTGTTTCTTGATTCATCCCTGTGGAGGATCGAGACGGTCGCCCTTGCGAATAACAACTGCATATACACTTGACTATCTGCATACTGCAATCTACTCGTCATCTTTATCGTCCTTATTTCTGCTATCTATAAATTCGGTGATTTTATCCACAATATCGGGCACATGTTCAATCACTCTGTCGATTGTCGTTGTCGCGGGCGGAGCCACTGACATCATTTTTATACTGCCCTCGTTGACGACGATAAATGCCACAGGATTAACATTCACCATCGCGCCGATACCTCCGCCGAACAGCGTGTTAGTCGGATCCTGCTTCTTAGAAAAATCCGATCCCCCACCGGCGAATCCGAAACTCAGCTTCGACACCGGTATCAGCGTAATCCCGTCGGCTGTTACTATCGGCTCACCGACAATCGTATTTGCGTCGATCATCTCCCTAATCTTTTGCATTGTTGTTTCCATCAAATCATTTATCGGGCGCTTATCCATTATTGTTGTACATCCTTTCTTTTCTGATAATTTTCCGTCGTCGATGGCTTGTTCTTACGCGGCATGTATTTCAAGAAAGCCGCCGCTATATAAACCGCCTCCCAAACGGCGAGGGATATTGCAGCTTTTACGTAGATAACTTGTTGAGTTGAGTTAAAGTCCACACCTGCGCGTAAGTCACGGCGCTTTATACGGAAATTGTTTTCCAATACTGGCACAATCGCGCTGAATACGGCATTTGCCATGCCGAACGCCATCGCGGTTTTACCGGGGTCATCCCCGGCGGCGGTGTAATGTATTATCAGTTTTTTTATCAAAAGCCTGCGCTTTAAACGGCTTAGCGCGGATTTAATTACCGGCAGCATTTCCAGAAAAGCTTTCAGGCCGCCCGGTTTTTCCTCTTCCGTTTTTTTGGGTTCCTTGGGCTTTTTTGGTTTTTTGGGTTTTTTAGGCTTCTCAGGTTTCTCCTTACGCGGCAGGATTTTTATTTTAACCGGCCCGGCATGCACCGTGATTAAGAAGCCATCCCCCCCGTACTCGGCAGACACGCCGAAGCGCAAGAGGCTTATAAGAATAAGTACCGCAACAATACAGGCTGCTATAATCATAAACTATTCCTCTTCGCGTTCCAACGCCGATCCCGGCGCTGCTTCCGTTTCCCGATTGCTTTCCTCACGCGACTTCAGCGCCAGTATAGCTGTCTGGATGCTCTCTTTACTGCCGGTATCCTCAACCTGCGGCAAGATTGGCAGTTCATTCAGCGACGCCATGCCGAACGTTCTCAGAAAAACATAAGTCGTCCTGTAAAGCATCGGCCGCCCCGGAACTGCGAGGCGTCCGCAGGATTCAATAAATCCACGCTCTGCAAGCAATCCAACCGTATACGAACTGTCAACGCCGCGGATTTGCTCTATATACGCCTTTGTGACGGGCTGAAAATACGCAACAATCGCCAAAACCTCCAGCGCCGGCGGCGAAAGCTGCGGCGGTTTGCGCTTCTCCAGCGCGCGACGGATATAATCCGCGTATTCGGGCGATGAGCAAAGTTGCAACGCACCGTCAAGCCTGACAAGGCGCATCCCGCGCCGCTCAAAACTTAGCTTGTCCCCCAGCCTGCGGGCGGCGTCTTCAACTGCTGTTTCATCGACGCCGAGTACATCAACAATCCGTGAGATCCGAACCGGCTCCCCCGATACAAATAGTATACCCTCAATCGCACCTTCTATGTCATAACTTTCCATTAGTCTTCTTCCGATTCCGTAAAATCAAACTCACTGTCTAAGCTTTTTCCCGTATGGCTAATCGTCATATCGTCTGCGGTGCCTGTCAGCAGCACTCTTCCGGCCCTGCAAAGCTCAAGCACGGCAACGAACGTGGCGACAAGTTCGGTGCGGCTGTGGCTTTCATAGAACAACTGCCGTAATTCCATAACACCGTTAAGCCGCAGATTCCCGAGGATTTCGGAAATCTTCTCCGGAATCGAATATATGATCCGCTGCGGATAGGCAGTCTCACTCTCCCTCGGATTCAAACTGCTTATCAGGGCGTTTTCCTTGCCAACAACACGCAATATCGCTTCTAAAAGATCATCCCCATCGTGGTCGTATTGGCCTACCGTACTGGGCGGCAGATACTCCGGCGGCTTCTCCATCATCACGCCGCCTCTTGCGTACATTTTAGAAAACACTTCTGTGGTTGCCTTAATTTGCATATATATGTCGTTTTGCTGTAGCTGTTCGAGGGATGATATAAGCTCCTCCAGCTCTGTCACTTCGCGCTCCTCTGTCAGAAGCATTTTGGACTTTATGTAAGCCAAGTGAGACGCCATAGCAACAAATTCGCTGGCAATGTCAATATCGAGATTTGCCATCTTGTCAAGGTATTCCAAATATTGCTCAAGTATCAGTGAAATGCTGATGTCTTTGATTTCAATTTTATCCCGGCTCAGAAGTTGCAATATAAGCGCCAACGGGCCGATAAAATCCGAAAATTCGTCTTTAGTTTTGACAACGCCTTCAAGCCGGAAAACTGGACTTTCCATCATGCCTACCTCAGTTAACAAGATTGAATGTGGCTTCCGCAATGGCAAAAAGCCTGTCAAACAGCGCTTGTGTAGCGGAACCTATCGTATCCCTGAATATCTGCGTGTTCACAACAATAATAAGTATGATAAATCCGTAACGCTCATATCTCATAAGCTTGTAATAGGCGTTATCCGGGATAAACGAGAACAAAATCTTCGACCCGTCAAGCGGCGGTATCGGCAGCATATTGAAAACGGCGAACATCACGCTCAACCACGCGGTGTTGATAATTATGTCACGGATAATCTCGTTCGCTCCCGTCGCGTTTAATCCGCCCAGTCTTGTGAAAACGAGCCCGAAAATAAAAAGGACTGCCGATGCGAGTATCAAGTTAGATATAGGTCCGGCCAAGGCTGTTATGGCCATGCCGCGTCTCGGATTTTTAAAATTCCTCATATTGACCGGCACGGGCTTTGCCCAGCCAAATCGAAATATCAGCATCATAACAAGGCCTATCGGATCAATATGCCTTACCGGGTTAAGCGTCAGCCGCCCCTCGTCCTTTGCCGTTCTGTCACCTAATTTATACGCCACGAATCCGTGTGACAGTTCATGGAAAGTCAGACTCACAAGCGCGGGGACTATTAACAGCAGCGCGTTTGTCAGCATTGATGTCCAATCTACATTCCTGATTGCATCCAAATTATTGTCTCCCGAAATTTTTATACGTCTTTCCAGCCGCCTCACGGCAGACGAAACCACGCAAATTAATTATACCAGTTTTTCACAGCATTTTCAATCTCCGACAACAAAACATCCCTGTTTGTGCCTTTCTCGGCGGAAAACGGGATTACTTTAACCTCATCTCCCAACTCCAGCGTCTCGCGTATCAGCGCAAGATTTCCGCTTTCCTCGCTTTTTTTCAACTTGTCTATCTTGTTAGCGACAATCACAAGCGGACAAAGAGTTTGCTTGAACCAATTACACATTGTCACGTCATCTTGCGTAGGCTTGTGCCGGGAGTCTACAATCAGGATACCCAGCGCGATATGTTCCGCACTTGAAAAGTACGACTCCATCAATCCCCGCCAGCGGGTTTTCTCGGTTTTCGCCACCTTTGCGTAACCGTAACCAGGCAGATCGACAAAATATGCCGTTTTGTCGATAAGAAAAAAATTGATATGTACCGTTTTCCCCGGAGTTCCGCCGACGCGTGCAAAATTTTTCCTATTCAGGACCTTATTGATGACCGAGGATTTGCCGACGTTCGACTTTCCGGCAAACACTATCTGCGGCAGCTCGTCTTGAAGAATTCCGGCCGAAGCTGCCGCGGACTTTATAAATTCTACGTTATGAAAGTTCATTGCGTAATCGACGCGCCGGTATTCGGGGCGCCGCCCTCTTTTTCAATTATCGGCACAGGTATCCCTGACCCGCCATCCGGAACATCAACGCCTGAAAAATCAAGCGCGATGTCGAGTATATTGTCGATGTGATCCGTTGCTATGAAATTCAAAGCACGGCGGACGGTCTGGTCAATTTCTTCAAGGTCCGGCTCATTTTCAGCGGGGATTATAACGGTTTTCACCCCGGCGCGCATCGCAGCCATGGTCTTCTCTTTTAATCCGCCGATACGCAGTATCCGGCCGCGCAGCGATATCTCGCCCGTCATCGCAATGTCGCGCCGCACGGGTGCGTTGCACAACGCAGAAATCACCGCCAGGCACATCGTAATTCCGGCGGATGGACCATCTTTCGGAATCGCTCCTTCCGGGAAATGGATATGGATATCCTTTGTTTTGTAAAAATCTGGGTCAATCCGCAATTTGTCTGCTCTGCTGCGTATATATGACACCGCCGCCCGGGCGGATTCTTTCATCACGTCGCCGAGGTTGCCGGTCAATTCAAGTTTGCCGGTGCCTGCGACTACATTGACCTCGACCATCAACACAGTCCCGCCGGTTGTTGTCCAGGCAAGGCCGTTGACAAGTCCGATCTCAGATCCTGAAGCCAACGTTTCAGGCGTGAATTTGCGCACACCAAGGAATGTCTCCAACATATCAGTACCCAGCGTAACCGATTTAAGCTCATCCTCCGCTATTTTCGCCGCAGTTTTACGGCATACGGCGGCAATCTGCCTTTCTAATACGCGGACGCCTGACTCACGCGTATAGCTGGAAACTATTTCAAGAATCGCTTCGTCCCGGAATTTCAGCTGGCGACCTGTAAGCCCGTGCTTTTTCCGCTGTTTCGGGACGAGATGGCGTTTGGCTATTTCCAGTTTTTCCATATCGGTATAACTGGTAAGCTCAATAACCTCCATCCTGTCAAGAAGCGGGCGCGGTATTGTTTGCGTGGTGTTCGCCGTCGTCACAAACATGACATCTGATAAATCAAACGGAACTTCTAGATAATGGTCGCGGAACGTGGCGTTCTGCTCCGGATCAAGCGCTTCGAGAAGTGCCGAAGCCGGATCCCCCCTGTGGTCACGGCCAAGTTTATCAATCTCGTCCAACAGCAGCAGCGGATTCCGGCTGCCCGCCTGTTTAACTGCGGAGATAATCCTGCCCGGCATAGCGCCGACATAGGTTTTCCTATGTCCGCGAATCTCTGCCTCATCATGCACGCCTCCCAAGGAGAGCCGCGCCAGCTTTCTGTTAAGCGATTTCGCTATGCTGATAGCCACCGACGTTTTTCCGACTCCCGGCGGGCCGACAAGGCATATGATAGCTCCTTTTATATTGGGGGCAAGCTGCTTGACTGCCAGAAACTCAATAATCCGCTCTTTCACTTTGTCAAGACCGAAGTGGTCGTCATCCAGAATTTTTCTGGCGGCCACAACATCCACACGCTCCTGAGTCGTTGTGTTCCATGGCAATTCCAAAACCAAATCAAGATAGTTCCTGATAACAGACGCCTCGGCCGAACCGAATGACTGTTTTTCAAGTTTGTCTATTTCTTTTAATATTTTCTTTTCTATTTCTTCTTCAAGCTTCAGTGCAAGGATGCGCTCTCTGTAAACCCGTAGCTCTGAATGTTCATCGCTGCCCATTGATTCGCCGAGTTCGGCCTGGATCACTTTAAGCTGTTCACGCAAAACATGCTCCCTGTGATTCCCCTCCAGCCGCATACGCAGCTTGTTATCAATCTGGCGTTCAATCGCCAGAACCTCAATCTCACGAGCCAGAAGGTCGCAAATCATTTCAAGGCGTTTCACCGGTTTAAGCGTCTCTAGAATAAGCTGCTTATTTTCCGGCTTCATATACATGTTCTGTATTATATAGTCGGCTATTTTTCCGGGTTCTGTGATCGAAAAAAGCCCGAGGACGGTTTCACGCGATACGCCTGCTGACAAGGCGGAATACGTGTCGAAGAGGCCGATGCTTTTGCGTATCATCGCCTCGACCCTGGCTGTCTTATTCGGCAGGATTTCTTCCGGAATCGGCTCAACCTCTGCCGTATAGTATCTTCTGCCGGTGTGCAGGACTTTAAGCCGTGCGCGGCTCTGCCCTTCCACTAGGACTTTCATTCCGCCGTCCGGTATTTTAAGAACCTGCTTGACATAGCAGATTGTGCCGATTTTATACAAATCGCCTTCTGTCGGCATTTCTTTTGACATATCTTTTTGTGCCAGAAGAAAAATACGCCTGCCGCTTTCATTTGCCGCGTCAAGCGCATTTGTTGATATCTTGCGCTCCACATCAAAATTAAGCAGCATTTCCGGAAAAACGGAAAGTCCGCGTAATGCCAGCAACGGCAGTGTTTCCATTGGTGTTAAGTTATATTCATCCATAGATTAAAGCCTCCTTGTACGCGCGTCTGGCGCAGATTCAAGATAAAAGATATAAGAGATAAGATAAAATCTTAACTCTTAACTCTTACATCTTAAATCATACAATTACGACGCACTTATCGCGTCGGGGTCAATCTGCGGTTTGGGGCGCTTTGTAAGCGTGGGTTTGGCGAGACCCAAAACGCTGTTTTTTGTTATCGTCACTTTGTCGATTTTTTTATCGGACGGCACATTGTACATGATTGGCAACATTGTCTTCTCCATAATACTGCGCAATCCGCGTGCACCGATTTCCATATCTATCGCCTCGTCTGCGATTGCCCCCAGCGCATCGTCAGCAAACTCCAGCTTGACATTGTCATAGCTCATCAGCGTGATATACTGGCGGACAAGCGAATTCTTAGGCTCTGTCAAAATCCTGACCATATCGTCGCGGGACAGCGAATTGAGCGGCGCTATCACCGGCATACGACCCACAAGTTCCGGAATCAGACCATACTTCAAAAGATCATGCGGCTGGGTGTTTTTCAGGATATCACCGACATCCCTTTCTTTTTTGCTTTTTATCTCCGCGCCGAAGCCTATGCTTTTTTTATCCAGCCTGTTTTCAATTATCTTATCTATCCCGTCAAACGCACCGCCACAGATGAACAGTATATTCGTCGTGTCAATGCTGATAAATTCCTGATGCGGGTGCTTCCGTCCGCCCTGCGGCGGGACGTTTGCGACCGTGCCTTCAAGTATCTTCAACAGCGCCTGCTGCACACCTTCGCCCGATACATCGCGCGTTATTGATGTGTTCTCGCTCTTTCTGGCAATCTTGTCGATCTCATCGATGTATATAATCCCGCGCTGGGCACTCTCCACATCAAAATCGGCAGCTTGAAGAAGCCTGAGTAGAATGTTTTCAACATCGTCTCCGACATATCCGGCTTCGGTCAGCGTCGTCGCGTCGGCAATTGCGAACGGGACTTTCAGTATCCGCGCCAATGTCTGCGCGAAAAGCGTTTTGCCGCAACCGGTCGGGCCTATCAGCAGGATGTTGCTTTTCTGCAGTTCTGTGTCGCTGCTTTCACGGTGTATAAGCCGCTTATAATGATTATAAACGGCCACCGAAAGCGCAATCTTCGCATTCTCCTGCCCAATAGCATAATCATCCAGCGTCGCACGGATTTCAGCCGGTTTTGGCAGGCGGTCGAAATCCAGTCCCATTTCTTCGGCTTGCACTATTTTCATTTGCATTATCTCGTCACCGAGTATGCTTGTGCATAGTGAGACACACTCGTTACATATATACGACGCGCCCTGGCCCGCTATGATCCTGTCAACCTGATCCTGACTCTTCCCGCAGAAACTGCACCGGATGCCTCTTCCCTCGTCATTCTTTGCCATGAAAGTTTCCCCTATCGTTTAATTATCACATCGTCGATAAGGCCAAAGGCCTTTGCTTCTTCGGCGGTCATAAAATTATCGCGCTCAGACGCGTTGCGGACTTCTTCTACCGTCTTGCCGGTGTTCTCCGCAAGTATTTTGTTAAGACGATCTTTGATTTTCAGAATATTCTCCGCGTGTATCTGAATATCGGTCGCCTGCCCTTTGAACCCGCCGGACGGCTGGTGTATCATTATTTCGGCATTCGGCAACGCGACTCTTTTGCCTTTCGCCCCCGCCGATAGCAGGAACGCGCCCATGCTTGCGGCCAGTCCGATACAAATCGTAGACACATCGGCCTTGATATACTGCATCGTGTCATAAATCGCAAGCCCTGCTGTCACAGACCCGCCGGGGCTGTTGATGTAAAACTGAATGTCTTTATCAGGATCCTGCGCCTCCAGATACAACAATTGCGCCACAACCAGGCTCGCAGTCGTATCATTGACTTCCTCGCTTAGAAAAACTATGCGATCATTAAGCAATCTTGAAAAAATATCATAAGACCGCTCACCACGGGAGGTTTGTTCTACTACATACGGTACTAATGCCACTTCGTTCAACTCCTTAAATTTGAATAGTCACAAAGAATATTATCCAATGATATGGAGAAGTATTCATATGTTCAGTTTATGTCGGTTTAGTCTTCCTTAGGTGCCTCAGCCTTTTTAGCCGGCGGTTTCTTCGCCGCGGGCTTCTTGGCCGCCGGTTTCTTCTCTCCGTCCGCCGTCGCTGTTGCCGCCGGTTTCTTTGCTGCGGGTTTCTTTGCGGCGGGCTCCGCTTTTTTCTCAGCTGCCGGGGTTTTCTCTGTCTCTGCCTTTTTAGCCGGCGACTTCTTCGCAGCAGGCTTTTTCTCTTCGCTTGTCGCCGCTTCTGCTTTCTCTGCCGCCGGTTTCTTGGTTGCTGGCTTTTTAGCGGCAGGTTTCTTTGCCGCAGGTTTGGATTCCTTTTCCTCCGATTCCACTGCAACTTCCGATTCGGCGGGCGGAGCTTCGGCCGTCGCATTCTCGGTCACGATTTTTGCAGCGGCACGCATTTTCAGATCGCCTGTCACCGCTTCCGTCTCCAATGACTGCTTGACCGTATCGACTTCCATGCCGTAGCGTTCGGCCAGCGCGGCATATTCGCTCTCAATATCTTCGTCTGTGACTTTGACACCCTCAAGCTCGGCTATTTTTTCCAGCACGAGCATTGTTTTCAACTGTTTTACACTTTGGTCTCGCATGTTCATTTGGAATTGCTCCGGCGTCAGGTTCATCATTTGCAGATACATCTCCGGATTCATGCCATACGCAGAAATCTGCTGGGTGAAGTTGTTTATCGAGTTTTCCATATGTTCCGCAACCATGGCATCGGGCAACTCTACCTCTATCGACTCGATTATCTTCTCCATTAACGCGTTTTCAAACGCCGCGTCAGCCTCTTGCTGCTTCGCCTCCGCGATTTTTGCCCTTATGTCCGCTTTATATTCTTCAAGCGTGTCAAACTCCGACACGTCTTTTGCAAACTCGTCATCCAGCTCCGGCATAATCTTCGATTTGACTTCGTTGAGCTTCACCTTGAACACGACAGCTTTCCCTGCCAGATTTTCCGAGTAATTTTCAGGGAATACCAAGTCCAGGTCACGCTCTTCACCGGTGACCATGCCTTGCACTTTCTCTTCAAATCCCGGAATAAACGTGCCGGAGCCGAGTTCAAGTTCATAATTCTCGCCTTTGCCGCCGTCAAACGCCACACCATCAACAAAACCTTCGAAGTCCATCACAGCCGTATCCCCGTTTATTGCGGGGCGATCAACTGTCTCTGTACGTGCATTGCGTGTCTGGAGTGCGGCGAGCTCACTGTCGATCTCGACATCGGCAACCTCGACCGCAGGCTTCACGGCGGAGAGGCCCTTATACTCACCCAGCGTCACCTCCGGATACAATGCGGCGTTCAGCGTGATCTCTGCGCTTTCGTCGTCTTTGATATCAACGTCCGTCACCTGCGGGAAACTGGCAAGTCTTACATCGTCTCCCTTTTCCTTTACGCTGAAACTCACCACATCAGGCAGAATGATATCCAGCGCGTCATTGTAAAAAACTGAGTTTCCGTACATATTTTCAATTATCTTCCGGGGCGCTTTGCCCCTGCGAAAACCTGGTACAGCTATTTGATTCTTGTTCTTAATATATGCCTTATGTTTTGCCGCGTCAAACTCTTCCCGGCTTATCTTGACGATGAGTTCCGTCATGTTTTTTTCTTTTTTCTCAATGCTCTTTAAGTTCAACTTCATATCCTCCTACCGATTTGGGGCGACTTTCATTCCCTGAAAACGACATTCAGGGCATACCAAGGTATTGTATCAGAAAATTTTAGTAATTGCAAATGTTTTTATATTATTTTCTTCGGAGCAAAGCCTGCAAAATCCGCTGAGACCATTTCATAGAAAATTCCCTCCGCCTCCCCTTGAACTGCGAAACGGTGTCCGCTGCCGTGGATATGTCCGTACCAGCAATTTTTCACGCAATGCTCATTCATCACGTCAATGATATCCTGACACACCATGTTTTTAAATCGCGGCGGATAATGAAAAAAGCAGAACTTATCCAGCGCGTCGTCGGCCGATTCAAGCGACATTCGCAAGCGGGATACCTCTCGCGCCATAATTTTGCTGTTTTGTTCAGCATCGGATTCACTGTCTATCAGCCAACCTCTGGTTCCGCAGATCGCTGTGCCCTCATAAACAAAGCTGTTATTGTGCAGAATATCAATGTTATCAATGCCGTTTTGTTCAAAAAACGACCTTAATTTTGTCGCCGTGCCCCACCAGTAATCGTGGTTGCCTTTAAGTATTATTTTCCTGCCCGGGAGTTGATTCAGAAAACAGAAATCCTCAAGACTTTCCTCCAGCGACATGCCCCAGGATGTATCTCCGCACAGGACGCATACATCTTCGGACTCAAGATGTGAGAATCCAGCCTTGATTTTTTCAATATAATTACTCCAGCCCCCGCCGAACACGTCCATCGGCTTGTCGGATCCGAGCGACAGGTGCAGGTCTCCAATCGCGTACAGGGACAACTTTAATCTCTCCTTTTTCCATCTTTTTGAAAAAAGATGGAGCCAAAAAACTTTACGGTGCTTCGCGGCATTGACGCCAAGTCGGGTATAAATTTGATTTTTTGCGTAAATACTAACCGCGCAACTTACAAGTCCAGATAATTAAGGAGTACGAAATAATGGCAACAATGAAAAGCGGCGATGAAATACTCTACGGCGTCGGCTGTGATGTTGTTAACTGCAAATACCACGGCCACGCAAATCAATGCTTTGCCGACAGCATTACCGTGGAATCCCAGAACGCGGTAAAAAAGGCAGAGACGTTCTGCGGCACATTCGCGCCCCGTCCGGACGCCGCTCATTAACAAGGTATGCTCCCAACGCCGCGGGCCGTGAATCCCCGCGGCTTACATATTGCGGGGCACATTACCCTTGTAGGGACGACCGCCCCGGTCGTCCGCGGACGGTCGAAGGCGACCGTCCCTACCTATTTCCTGAATATATCAAGCGCATGGTTTGTAGTGCCCAAAAAATCTTCGCGCTCACAAGTAGCAAAGTGGTATTTTAAATACAACGCAAATGTGTCCTCATCCATCGCGTCTAGTGCTTCGCGCATATGCACGGCATAGCCATCAGATGATACATAATGCAGGCGGGTTACGGGAAATATGGACATCAAATCATCGATATGCTCTTTACGGACAAGTTCAAACAAATCCTCCGGCCCGGATTTTGTAGCGAATGTTATAGGGTCAATCAACCCTTTTTCAATATATTCAGAGACATTAAGCCAGCCGCGTTTGAACCCCTGGACAAGGGTGCAGCCGTCGGATATGACATATGCGGCAAAAATCACGCCGCCCTGTTTGGTCACACGAATTGCCTCACGCAGGGCTTGCCGCTTATCTTCTTTGTTATAAAGGTGATACAGCGGCCCCAGCAACAGCGTAATGTCATATTGATTATCCCCGAAAGCGGACAAATCCATAGCGTTGCCTTGCGTAATGGTTATGACTTCATCCGACTGAGTATTTTGACGGAAAATCTCTATATTATGCTCGATCAATTCCACCGCGTCAACGGCATATCCCTGACGCGCCAGCGCATGGGAATATCGGCCGGTTCCGGCGCCGACTTCAAGCACCCGGTCACCGGGTCTTATATACTTTTCAATGTAACGCATTGTGGTGAGGAATTCAACCGCGCCATGCTTTGTCGTAAGGCGGTTATCCTCATCAGAGTTATTGTAAAAATCAATTAAGTATTGATTTGTTTCCATATTACACAGCCTCCATAATATGTAACAGGTGTCTGGGACTCTGAGAACAGCGCCCCTACAAATTTACTTCAAAAACTCACGCACTGCTTGCTTCATGCCGTCCACCGGAACCGTGTCAAGAAACCTCGGCGATTTATCGTGCAACGCGCTCAGCGGCGCCGGCGCGGGGCAGCCTGTGAGATTTTCAAGCGCACCTATAAGCTCAACACCGCCTGATGTCACGGACTGGCCAAGGGCTTGCAACACACTGTCACAGAATTTAAACGGACTGGCTGTCGATACAACAACGGCGGGAGTTTTATCCCCTGTTTCGGTCCTGTAATCGCCCAAGACCTTGTAAGCCACAGCCGTATGTGTGTCTATAAGATATTTATATTTTCCAAATAATTCCTTAATTGTCTTGTCAGTGTCATCTTCTGAACACCGCCCACCCGCGAATTTATCGGCAATCTCTGCAATAACGTTCTCCGGGACTTCATACCGCCCGTTCTGCGTAAGGCCGGACATGCAGGCGGATACGAACGCCCCGTCTTTTTCTGCAAGCTCGAACAAAAGTCTTTCAAGATTGCTGGAAACCAGTATATCCATTGACGGTGAACTTGTTGTGAAAAACGGCCTGTTTTTATCATAGACGCCGGTGCTGATAAAATCCGTCAGCACGTCATTGCGGTTTGATGCGCAGATCAATTTCTTTATCGGCAGTCCCATCTTTTTTGCGTAATATCCCGCCAGAATATTGCCGAAATTCCCAGTGGGTACGCAGAAGTTGATCTCATCTCCGTATTTGATCGTTCCATCCGCGAGCAGATCGCAATAGGCTGAGACATAATAGGCTATCTGCGGAACCAATCGACCCCAGTTGATGGAATTCGCCGATGACAGGAAGAAGCCTTTTTCATCGAGTTCTGTACGTAAACTCTCATCGGAAAATATCGCTTTAACGCCTGTCTGCGCGTCGTCAAAGTTTCCGTTCACCGCAACAACATTTACATTGCTGCCGCTTTGAGAAGTCATTTGCAATTTCTGCACGTCAGACACGCCGTCTTGCGGATAGAATACCATGATTCTTGTGCCGGGTACATCGCAAAATCCCTCCAGCGCGGCTTTGCCGGTGTCACCCGATGTGGCAACGAGTATACACGCCTCGCGGGATTCATTCGTCTTGCGCAACGACGCTGTCAGAAGTCTCGGCATGATTTGCAGCGCCATATCCTTAAACGCGCTTGTCGGCCCATGCCAAAGCTCCAGGAACGCCGTTTCCGCGTCAAGCTTATAGAGCGGCGCGATGGCAGGATGATCATATCCCGGCTGGCTGTATGCCTCCCCGGCGTATTGATCAAGCGCTTCTGCGCTGAAGTCGTCAAGAAATAATTCCAATATCCGTGCCGCACGATCTTTATACGGCTTGGATACTAGGCTTGTTATCATGTCCTCCGTGAGTTTCGGAAAACTCTCCGGTACGAAAAGTCCGCCGTCTATCGAAAGCCCCCGCGCTATCGCCTCGGCAGAAGTCAGTTTTAGACTTGCGTCTCTTGTGCTTTGATATCGCATGGTAATTTTATCCTTTCAAAACGCGTTCTCTATATGTATAATTTCCGGCGGCGTCTGTTCAGACGGCGCGTAAATTTCTATCACATCGAACCTCGGCTGGAGTTCCGTTTCGTTCTCACTCAGCCACATTTCAGCTGTCATGCGGAGTTTGTTCTGCTTGGTTTTTCCGACAAATTCACGGGCGTGGGCAAAATTGGCATTTTTTCGCAGCTTTACCTCAACGAAAACGAGAAATTGGCTATTTTTCACAATAAGGTCGATTTCACCGAAACGCGAACGGTATCCTGCGGTCACGGCAGTATAATTCTTTTTTAGCAGAAAATCAAGCGCCGCCGCCTCGCCCCATTTGCCGCGTTGCCGCACATCCACACAGATCGCTCCTTAATGCATTTTCTTCAAAAATGTAAGCCGGTGTATATCCGATGGGCCGTATTCGCGCAGCATTTCATAGTGCAATTTTGTTGGGTACCCTTTATGCCGCGCAAACCCGTATTCCGGGTATTTTTCCGCCATGTCCGCCATATACCTGTCACGGCTGACTTTCGCAAGAATCGATGCCGCCGCGATTGACGCGGACTTCGTATCGCCCTTCACAACGCATACGCTTCTGCTGTGTATTCCCGCGTTCCTATTGCCGTCAATCATCGCAATATCCGGCTTTACCGCCAGCTTTTCAATCGCCCTATTCATTGCCAGATATGTGGCATTTAAAATGTTCAGGCGGTCAATTTCTTCATGGCTCGCTGACGCGATACCGAAAGCGATTGCCTTTGCGATAATCTCATCATACAGTCTGTCGCGGATTTCTTCTTTGAGCTTCTTGGAATCATCGAGCCCCGGGATATCTATGCCAAGCGGCAGGATCACAGCCGAGGCATATACCGGTCCGGCAAGCGGGCCTCTTCCGGCTTCGTCAACACCGCAGATGCATTCAAAACCCTCTGCAAGCATTTCTTGCTCAATCTTCCATAAGTTCAAATTCATCGTCATATCTCTCCAGGGTGATTCTTCCCAACTTCCCCGCGCGGAATTCGTCCAGCAGCACGGCGGCCATGCGGGATAGGTCGCATTCACCGCCGGATATCAGGAATCCCCGCTTCCGCGCCGCGTTTGTCAGCAAGGTGAATCCGTCGGCTTCGGGAGTAACTTCAATTTTATAACGTTCCGTAATGCGCGCCGGATAGTAATCTCGCATTCGCGTCATCAGATTCGCCCCCAGCGTTTCGCCGTCCAATATATCGTCCCGTATAGCCCCGGTAAACGCCAGATTCTCCGCCACTGTTTGGTTCTCAAATCTGGGCCACAATACCCCGGGCGTGTCGAGCAGTTCGACGCCTTTATCAATTACTATCCACTGCTTTCCGCGAGTCACCCCCGGTTTATCGGCAACAGGCGCGGCTTTGCGTTTTGAGACTCGGTTGATAAACGATGACTTCCCAACATTTGGTATCCCGGCAACCATAACCCGCAGCTTTCTGCCAGACTGCCCACGGGATTCATAATATGCCAGTCTCTCCCTTAATAACGTGCGCACTGCCGCCGGGAATCCAGAAACACCCTTGCCGCTTTGGCTGTCAGTTTCTAATACAACGGCGCCGGTACTTCTGAAATGTGCCGCCCACTGTTTTGTGGCCTCGGCATCGGCTTGATCTGCCCTGTTTAAGATTATAAGACGCGGCTTGCTTTCCGTCATCTCGTCCAAATCAGGGTTGCGGCTGGAGTATGGGATTCTCGCGTCTATGACTTCACAGACAGCGTCCACAAGCTTGATGTTCTCGGCTATCATTCTGCGCGCTTTTGTCATATGGCCGGGAAACCATTGTATGTTCATCTCCTCGGCCATGGCTTAATAGCTCCCGGCAATATCACCGCGCAAAGTACCGATACGCCGCCAGTCCCGCTGTCCGGTGTTGTCATGTCCGGGGAAAATCACAAACAGCACACGGCCCAATATATACCGCGTATCGACAAACCCGATGTCCACGTTCCTGCTGTCGGTGGAATTGCCCCTGTTGTCACCGAGAACGAATACATATCCTTCCGGCACGGTGGCGGGGCCCTCCATCGCCATGCCTCTGGCCGTGAGCTCCGAGATATACGGCTCATAGATCGCCACGCCATCAACAAGCACTTCCCCGGTCGCGGTGTTGATATCTATCGTCTGCCCCGCCACCGCGATAACGCGTTTTACAAACGGGGTATCTCCCACCACGTCGAATATAACAACGTCTCCGTTTCTGGGGCTGTAAAAAAGGTTTGATATTATAACCCTGTCGTTGTTAAAAAGCGTCGGAAGCATTGAGTCTCCGATTACACCCATGTGCCGCCCGACAAATATAAATGCGGATACGCCCAGTACAATGGCAAATACAATGCACTGCAGCCAGTCGTGCAGTATCATTGATGTACTTTCAGACTTTTCTCCGGGACTGTCGGGCTCGACGCCATCATTCAATATATCAAAGTCGTTCATCAACATAGCTCCTTTTATTGGGGTGTTACATTAGATTATACACGATTATTCAGATAAAAAAAGAGGCAAATGCCTCTTTTTTCAGATTCTTTCCTTAACTTTCGCTTTTTTGCCCACTTTATCTCTGAGATAATACAACTTGGCCCTTCTGACTTTACCCCTTCTTACCGTTTCCACAGAGACGATGGACGGCGAGTGGACCGGGAACACTTTTTCACACCCGACATTATACGAAATCCGGCGAACCGTGATCGTTTCATTTATGCCGCCATGTTTTTTCGCGATAAGCGTACCCTCAAACGCCTGGTTACGCTCACGATTCCCCTCTGTAACCCGTACGGTTACACGAACCGTGTCTCCGACGTTCATTGCCGGCAGTTCCGGCTTGAGATACTGATCGCTCAAAGCTTTGACTAAATCCATAAGACTGCTTCTCTCCTTTATTTGTAGCAGACGTTCATGCCGCGAATAAAAGCGGCAGCGGACCATCTTTTTGACCTGAATTATGATGATAGCACACTCCAAACGTAAATGCAAGCATTTTTATCCATTTTTTTGAATATATGAAAAATTTTATGAACACTATCGCTTACGCGCATGGTATGTGATATAATGATAGCTAGGAACTGTCACTTGGCGGCTCGGTCTCGTCGTCGCGGACTGCGTTACGCTACACCCGCCTGCGGCGGGTATCCGCTTCACTCCGTCTCTCCTCCTCTTCGCCACGAACCCACTGCGTTGGGCTTCGCGGCGAGGTGGCGGCTTGGGTTACATATGATGCACTTTTCGTGTATACCATGGTAATCATTGCAGTTGTTACTCTCTGTCATACGTTATTTAATAACGACGACAGCGATGAATAATTCGAGACGCCTTAGCGATTAAGGCGTCTCTGTTCTCACAAGCAAAGGACTGGGCCGCCGGTCAAAAGCGACAGTTCCTTCTTTATGTCAATATTATGCCACACACCGCCATCACCTGTCAACCATGCCAGAAATTTATTTTTAGGAGGAAAACCATTGAGAGCTTTTAGCCGGGCTATTGATAAATTTTGCCAAAAACACCGCGGATTCGGTATTCCGGGATTGATGAAATATATCGTCTTCGTTTCTGCGGCTGTCTTTATCGCGAATATGCTAGAGGGTGGCGGGAACCTTCTGGGGTTGTTGAGATTCAACCCCGCCCTTATCATGCAATTCCAGATATGGAGGGTTGTCACCTGGATATTTATTCCTCTTAACAGCAACATATTTTTCACCCTGATAATGTTGTATTTCTACTATTTTATCGGCGGCTCGCTGGAACGTGAGTGGGGTACAGCAAAATTTACGGTCTACTATATTTTCGGTGTTTTACTTAATATAATATACGGGCTTGTGGTGTGGTTCATTTTAGGCAGACCCGCCGGAATCGTGCCGAACTTTCTCAATATGTCGCTACTCTTCGCATTCGCGGCGGAATTCCCGGACTTTCAGATCAGGTTGTTCTTTATCATACCGTTCAAAATAAAATGGCTGGCGATTCTAAACGGTGTGTTTTTCGCCTATTGGATTATTGTTGACCTCGTCAACGCACGATATGTCATGGCGTTGCTGCCAATCATTGCGCTCTTGAACTTCTTCATAGTCTGCGGGAATGATGTGATGCGCCCGGTCAAAGCTCGTGCACGCTCCTCAGCACAGGCAATTAACTTCAAAAAAGCGTCGAGGAAAGTTCAGCGTGAGGACAGCAGACCCTACCGCCACAAATGCGCTGTGTGCGGTAAAACCGACACCGACAATCCGGGGCTGGAATTCCGGTATTGTTCCAGATGCAACGGTTATCATTGCTATTGCATTGACCATATAAACAATCATGTGCATTTTAAATAAATGCGCTTGCGTAGAAAAAGCCTGCAATTGCAGGCTTTTTCTTTGTCCGCTATATCACATCCAGCCATCGATCTTCCTGACATTCATGTCCACAACAAGATAATTGCACGGTGAACCGGGATAATCAACATCGCTGGACGCGCCGACGAAGTCTTTGCCGAACATGTCATTTACGTGCGAGCTCATAGACAATTGCGGCAATCTGCCAAGAAAATTCTCCCCGTCAAACATGTACGCCGCCTGAATCGGCGAAGCGTATTCGCCCTGCGGGGTGAAGTCTCCGCCGGAGGCATACAGCGCGTAAATTGCCTTCCTGCCGCCCAGCAGTTCTTTCAGCGTCTTTTCGCTACTGGCAACCGCTGCGCCATATGGTGTGGCATCTGGTACGGAGTCGTATTGCATCGTCGCCGAACCTGTTACCGGCAAATTGTACTGCTTGGCCATCCGCTTGGAAGAATACGGCGCTTTCAATACGCCGTTTTCAATCAGCGCAAAACGGTCATCCGGCAGCACTATTCCCTCTCCATCGAAGAACCGCGTGAGCGTCTTTTCAGTGTTGCGGTTGATTTCCAGAGAAAATTTGTCGTCAAACAGCTTTTCTCCCGTTTTGCCGGAGAACAATGATGCACCATTGGCAAATACGTCTCCCCGCAGGTCTGTCAGGAATTTCATCAGAAACGCCTGATGCTCTATCATCACAACCGGGATTTTTTCAAACGTTTCGCTGAAATCGGCCTTTTGCTCATAGGCGTCACAGCTCCAAGATAAATTTTTCAATATCTGGTCATAGTCTATAACACGGGACTGCACGAAACCAATGCTGTCCATCATGCTTTTGGACTCCCTGTATTTGATAAGCAGGACGAGCTCAAAATACCTGTCGCACTGCACAAGCTCCACGCCCGCGTCGTTGATAAGCGATTCTTCGGTTTCCATCAGGTTTATCTTGTTGCTGAACATAAACTGCGGATATCTGGTGTTCAATGCATCCAGTACTTTCTTGGACAGCTCCACGAATTCTTCATCGGATATGTCCATTTTGCCGGATAAGTCCAAGCTGCGCTTTACATCCGATGTGGGCGCCGCTTCATACGGCAGTTTGAATTTAAGCATATGTTTTGCGTTATTGATCAGCTCATCCTCGTTATACGCGCCAATCGCCCCGGCTATGCCAAGGCAGTTATCGTCATACAGCCGCAGTCCCGTCTTTTGAGTGTTGGAGCGCAACACAGCGCCGATCTTGCCGTTTGTAACGGTCAGGCCTAGTTTCTTTTCTTTTATACAGACTGTTTCTTTAATCACAGACTTTACCTCCTTAGTAATTTCCCACGTCGGGGGATGTAGGGGACGCGCCCCTGCGCGGGGGTGGTTTCCCCGTATCAAGCCCCCTTCGCGCGGGAAGGGGGAAGGGGGAAGGGGGAAGGGGGATGCCCCCTACTGCACCTGCATATTCCGCACCCTAATATACGGTCCGCCGAAGCCTACCGGCAGCGAGCTTTGCTCCATCTTGCCGCAGCCGCCGGTGACGAATGAGAACATCTCTACTTTGTCGGATATGCCATCTATATCGCCAAGCGCCTCAAAAACATTTCCGGTCACAACTGAAACTCGCACCGGCTTATCTATTTTGCCATTTTTCACTAAATAACAGTATGTCGGTGCAATCGTGAACGTGGACATCCCCGAGCCGTGGGACAGAGATGTCAGCAATATGCCGTTCTCCGTCTCGGAGATAAGCTCATCGAACGTCTTTGAGCCTTTGTCTATGTAAGTCGTTGTCATGCGGACAATCGGCTCGTATTCAAACGACATGGCTCTAGCATTGCCAGTCACAGGTTCTTCCAGGTCTGTTGCGCTTTCGGCGTTGTGCAGACGGCCCGCGAGAACTCCGTTTTTGATCAGGTGCGTCATTGTGGCCTTATTTCCCTCGTCATCGTAGGGAGTATATCCATTGCCTATAATGCTGCCCGTTTCGGCGATCGTCAGGTCATCCGCACCGACGCGCTTGCCGAGTTCCCATTCTTTGCGGGTGGTTTCGTCGCCTATCATAAAATCGGACTCGCTCTTATGGCCAAAACATTCGTGGACAAAAACGCCTGTCACCAGCGGCGCAAATATGACGGAGTATTTGCCGGGTTCCACAGGTTCTGAATTCAGCATAAACTCCTGACATTTGGCGATTTCTTTTTCCAAATCCTGCTCAAACCCTATCAATTCAGGAAAGCTGATTCCTGCTTTTTGGCAATTCCCATCCATTTTGCGCTCTCCTTGCGCCATCGTGAACATGGATACAAATCCGGTGCGCTGCCAGTCGAACATAAGCTCCGCGCCTTTGCTGTTGTAGAATTCTTTGATTGTGTATCCATCAAGATATATGGTGCGATATAGTTTTACATATTCGTTCGCTTCGACTATAGGCATCACGCTTTTCAGCAACGCGATCTTGTCGTCCAACGGAACGTTCGACACCTCGCGCCCGACAAAAGCCATCACGATATCCTTGTGCGCGCTGAGATTCTTATAAATCGCGGTTTCCTCGATTTTTGGATTCTTTTCCGCCAAAGCCGCCAGCGCGTCGATTTCACCCTGTATGCCGTTTAAGTCCGATGTGCTGGCATAATACCACATCTTACCGTCATACACCCGGACAAACGCCGCCGAGTATTTCTGCTCCCTGCATTCCTGAAGGTCCTGGTTTGTGTACTTGATGGTTGTAGAGAAAACATGCTCTATCCTGACATCGGTGTACAGCCCTTCCGGGAAATTATACTTCATAAGCTGATATCCTCCTTAATTCTGATGGTTGTGCCAGTATAGCACGTTGGGCGCCCAATATTCAACAGTCTGACGCCAAGCGGGGATAAGGAGCAGGTAAGTGGTAAAATCCAGAGGGGTAAGCGGTATAATTCAGTCCGCCACTTATGCAATTGAAGCAACTCTATATGCCTGATAATATCCGGCAACTCTGAATCCGACAGCCGAAGCAGCAACTTGAGCATCGGTATCATCGCGATCAGCCATAAAAACAACTTCATTCTTCCCGCATTCAAACGCACAATTTGCGGCGGCAGAAAAAATCGCCTTGCACTGAGCCGGATCATCCGCCTCAACACAAAATATCTCGCCGAGGCTGTCATCGCTCAGCTCTATCATCAGCATGGCATAACCTGAAATCCCCTGCTTTGTCTGCAGCAAAAAAATACGCCAAATATCCCGGTTATTACGAATGCGTTCACTTGTCCAATACATGTCTGCATTCCGTGTGTCGTGTATTACCGCAAAATCGTCGAAATCCACTTCTGTTAAAAGCGTTACAAGATGATTCTCATGCGCCTTGCAGTCCTGTGGAAGCAGGCACATTTTGATGCAATCATCCGAAAGTTCAGCACCGATTCCGCGCAGCGTATCGGCAGGCGCTACCATATCATGGAAACAGAACACAACCTCATAGCCGGAGTATTGCTTGGTTAACTCCCGCAGCACCTTATCTATATCGCTTTCGCGGATGTCATTGATTTGGATGTAGGCTTCGTCCGTGTCCACAAAGACCTCAACGCCATGCATTGTAATAGATTTCATAAGCACCCCGCAATTGATAATAAATCTTATGCTTTTCATATGATGTTGATAGAGCAGTTGCAGTTGACAAATTGTTATACTGTGAATACAAAAAGGGAACTGCCGCTTTTTGCATGGCAGTTTCGCCCGCAGTATATCACGTGCGGCGCGGTGCGTCAATAAAACTTCCCTGCCAATAGACACATTTATATTGCATGATTAAAAGACTTTGTGCTAGAATCTACTCAAAGGAGTTGTTCACATGTCAATGATCGAATACACAAACAGCGGAGTTACCATAGCTGCAAGTAAACCTGTTCCGGCGGATATGTCTGATTCGGCGGGGCGGGAGAAATCTATTAGCTATAAGATTTTGCGGGCGCATGATACTGGAGACTCACCGGACAAAATGCGGCTGAAATTCGACGCGCTGGTGTCGCATGATATTACTTACGTCGGTATTATACAGACCGCACGGGCATCGGGGATGACGGAGTTCCCTATCCCCTACGCGCTGACGAACTGCCACAACAGCCTGTGCGCCGTCGGCGGCACGATCAATGAGGACGATCACGCGTTCGGGCTGTCGGCGGCGATTAAGTACGGCGGCATATTCGTCCCGCCGAATCAGGCGGTGATCCATCAATACGCGCGGGAAAAGCTATCCGCGTGTGGAAAGATGATTTTAGGCTCCGATTCGCATACGCGCTACGGGCCGTATGGAACCATGGGTTTCGGCGAAGGCGGCGGTGAGCTTGCCAAGCAGCTTTTGAAGAATACATACGATATAGACGCGCCTGAGGTTGTGCTAGTCTGGCTCGAAGGTTCCCCACCACGCGGAATCGGGCCGCATGATGTGGCTCTTGCGCTCGTGGGAACTGTGTTCCCGGGCGGAAAAGTCAAGAACAAGATACTTGAATTCGCGGGGCCGGGCATCGCTGCGCTGTCTATGGATTTCCGTATCGGGATTGACGTAATGACGACCGAAACTAGCTGCCTGAGCTCAATATGGGAAACGGACGAGACGGTTCGTGCGTATTATAACAATGTCGGCAGGCCGGAAGATTATCGAGAACTGTCGATTGAGGATGGCGCGTATTATGACTCTATCGTAAAGATAAATCTTTCCGAAATGGAATCAATGATCGCGCTACCGTTCCATCCATCGAAAGTTTATACTATCCACGAGCTTCAACGTGACCCTGAAAAGATTCTGCGCGAAATTCAAAACGAGTGCAACAGCGAACTCAGCGGGCAGACGACCCTTGATCTTGTGAGCTGTATAAACGAGCGCGGCGAAATGACGTGCGAACAGGGCGTGATAGTCGGCTGCGCCGGCGGGATGTATGAAAATATTTCGGAAGCGGCTGATATCTTGCGTGGAGGGACTGTTGGTGACAAATACTTCGACCTGTCGGTTTATCCATCTTCAACGCCGGTTGCGCTGGCTGTCACGCGGGACGGCATAGCGGAAACACTTATGGAGTCCGGTGCGCTTGTGAAATCCGCGTTCTGCGGACCGTGTTTCGGCGCGGGCGATACACCGGCGCATAACACATTATCGATTCGGCATGCGACGCGGAACTTTGCCAACCGCGAAGGGTCGAAGCCCGCTGACGGACAGATCGCGGCGGTGGCATTGATGGATGCGCGGTCAATCGCCGCGACAGCAATAAACGGCGGCGTTTTGACAGCGGCAACTGATATAAAATATGAGATCACAGAGCACGAGTATAAATACGATGGCGCAGTTTATGACAAGCGTTGTTATAACGGATTCGGCAAGCCTGATCCGTCTGCCAAGCTTCGTCTTGGGCCGAATATCACCGATTGGCCGAGATTTCCGAGGATTGAAGATAACATGTTATTAAAACTCTGCGCCGTTATTCGCGATGAAGTGACGACAACCGATGAGCTGATACCATCCGGCGAAACGTCGTCCTATCGCTCTAATCCCATTGCGCTGGCGGAATTCACGCTGTCCCGCCGCGCACCGGATTATGTGGGACTAAGTAAGGCCGTGCGGGATATGGAACAAGCTGAAGCTGCGGAGATTTTGCAAAAAGTCGGCGGAGATATCGGCGACACGTCAATCGGTTCCTGCATTTTTGCCAATAAGCCCGGCGACGGCAGTGCGCGTGAACAGGCGGCCTCATGCCAGAAAGTCCTGGGCGGGCTGGCAAACATATGCTATGAATATGCAACGAAGCGTTATCGCTCCAATTGCATTAACTGGGGGATCATGCCGTTTACAATAAGCCGTGACGAATCGTTTGAGTACTCGACCGGGGATTGGATATATGTTCCCGGCATACGTCAAGCAATACTCGACGGCGCGGAAGAGATTCCGGCTAAAGTAATCACCCACGACGGCGTGCGGGATATAACGCTTGAGTGCCGGGGGTTAAGCGAAGATGAGCGTGTAATTCTGACCGAGGGATGTTTGATGAACTATTACGCGGCGGGTTATGGAGTGTAGGGGGCTTTGGACGAGGGACGTGAAGAACCACTCCGCTGGGGCGCGTCCCCTGCATAAGACACAAAAAGGCGCTCTCCCATAATGGGATGAGCGCCTTTTCTTGCAAAGCCTATCTCAACAAAAATTCTTCCATATCCATCCGGACACCGTGAGCCGGGGACGGGGCACAATCGTCAGCGCAGTAGCCTATCGGCAGCATGGCAACCGGCACTATATTTTCCGGCAGGGCGAATACTTCAGAGGCTTTCTGCGCGTCGAAATGCATCACCCAGCAGGTGCCGAGTCCCAGCTCTTCCGCGGCAAACATCATACTTGTGGTTACGATACTGGCGTCCACTTCCCCACTCATTGCACCGTCGAAATGGCGTTCCCAGCAGATTGTCTTGTCATAGCAGATCAACAACACCAGCTGTGCGCCAAATCGGCAAGGTGTGCATTCGTCCACTTTTGCAAAATCTTCCGGCATGGTTATGACCTTGATACGCTGCGGCTGATTGTTCTTCGCGGTCGGCGCAACACGCCCGGCTTCCAATATTTGCGCCAGCTTCCCCTGCTCTACCGGCTGATCTTTGAATTTGCGCGCGGAGTAGCGCGATGTTGTTAGTTCAAGAAATGACATTGGTATACCCACTTTCGTTAATTTTGCTATTAATTATATTATAGCGGGAAGTAAATTTCAAGATATTTGCGTTGCCTAAACTTATTGCGTTGACCATGTAGGGGCGGTCGTCCTCGACCGCCCGCGAGCGACCGGGACAGTCGCCCCTGCGCAACAAATTGCAAAACCCATATGTTTACTTTCATCCGCACACGTGCTACAATATTTGCAAATAATTAGTCTGGAAAAAAGCGAAGGAGGAAGCACCATGGACATAAATCGCGATATTGCAACAACCATGTATCTGCGCATGAAGCGAATCCGGGAATTTGAAAATACGGCAACGACGCTGTTCTCCGAGGGTAAAATCCCCGGGGCACTGCATCTATATTCAGGTGAGGAGGCTATAGCCGCCGGAGTGTGCGCAAATCTGCACGAGGATGATTATATCGTCAGCACCCATCGCGGTCATGGGCATATTGTAGCCAAGGGCGGGGAACTGAGATACATGATGGCGGAACTCTTGGGCAAAGAAACCGGCTATTGCAACGGCAAGGGCGGCTCTATGCACATTGCCGATGTTTCTAAAGGAATCCTCGGCGCGAACGGGATTGTCGGCGCGGGCCTCAGCATTTCAGTCGGCGCGGGACTGTCAATCAGCTATTGCGGGACAGATCAACTCTGCGTTTGCTTTTTTGGAGATGGTTCCACTAATCAGGGGACGTTTCACGAGGCGTTGAATCTGGCCGGCATCTGGAAGCTGCCGATCATATTCGTCTGTGAGAACAATTTCTACGGCGCGTCGATGAGCCAAGCGAAGCATATGGCAATCCGCAATATTGCCGACCGCGGCGCGGCTTATGGAATACCCGGAGTTGTCGCGGACGGTAATGACGTTATCGCCGTGTATAATACAACGGCGGAGGCTGCATCTCGTGCACGAAGAGGCGATGGGCCAACCCTGATAGAGTGCAAAACATACCGCCACCGCGGCCAGTTTGAAGGCGACCCCGGAATCTACAGACCCGCAGCCGAAGTTGAGGAATGGCTCACAAAAGACCCGCTGCCGCGATTCTCCGGATTCCTGCAAGAGAATGGATTACTGTCGGCACAGGAGATTGCGGCAATCGACAACCAAGTTGCCGACGAGATTGCCGAAGCAATTATCTTTGCCGAACAAAGCCCCTACCCCGCTGTTGAACGGACTGTTGAAGATATTTACTCCGATATCATCGAGGAGGTGCGCATAAGATGAAAACTATGACTTACAGGGATGCGATCCGTGAAGCCATGTGCATCCGTATGCGTGAGGACGATAGAGTCCTGCTGATGGGCGAAGACGTCGGATTTTTCGGCGGCTCATCCGGCATATCGGCCGGAATGTTTGAAGAATTCGGCGAAAAGCGCGTGCGTGACACGCCGATTTCTGAAAGCGCGATTGTCGGCGCGGCAGTAGGCTCCGCCGCTACCGGATTGCGGCCAATTATAGACCTTTTGTTTGTTGACTTCATGCTGGTCGGCATCGACCAGATTGTCAATCAAGCCGCCAAAATGCGCTATATGTTCGGCGGTAAGATTTCGATACCGATGGTTGCCCGCCTCCCATGCGGCGGCGGTGCGGGATTGGCGGCGCAGCATTCCCAATCTTTGGAAGCGTGGCTGACGCATATACCAGGATTAAAAACAGTCTATCCCTCCACCCCGCAGGACGCGCTTGGGCTTATGCTGTCGGCGATTGACGATGACAATCCGGTGATGTTTCTGGAACACCGGCTGCTATACGACATGGAAGGCAAGATTTCAAATACAAATCCAATCCCGCTCGGCAAAGGCGACATAAAGCGTGCAGGAAAGGACGTTACCATCATCGCCACTGGTAAGATGGTTCACGAGGCGTTGCTTGCAGCCGATACTCTCTCCAACGACGGCATTGAGCTTGAGGTAATTGACCCGCGCAGTCTGTATCCGTTTGACATGGCGCTGATTGCGAAATCCCTTGAAAAAACACGCAAAGCTGTGATAATCACCGAAGAGAATAAACGTGTGGCGTTTTCCGCCGAGATATCAGCAACTATCGCAGAGGAATACTTCGACTTATTAGACGCACCCGTCATCCGGATTGGTGCGCTAAACACTCCCGCCCCGTTCTCCCCGCCGTTGGAGAAGTATTATCTTCCCTGTGCGGACGACATCGTGTCGGCTGTGAGGCGGTTTTGATGACTATTCGTAAGACGACACTCGCAGACCTCGACACGGTCTGCCGGATATATGACGAGGGGCGGGCGATTATGCGCCGGAGCGGCAATCAAGACCAATGGGGCAACAATCACCCCCCGCGTACGTTGATTGAGCAGGATATCCAGGCAGGCAAAAGCTATGTCTGTGTTAGTGAAGATGAAATCCTGTGCGTGTTCTATTTTAATATTGAGCGCGACCCAACATATGCGAAAATCGATGGCGCGTGGCTTAATGACAATCCATACGGCGTTGTGCATCGTATCGCGAGAAGTTTTCAGGCAAAAGGCGCGGGAGCATTTTGTCTGGAGTGGTGCTTTAAGCAATGCGGTAATCTACGGCTCGATACGCACACGAATAATGCCCCGATGAGGCAGCTCTTGGACAAACTGGGATTCACCTATTGCGGGATTATCTGGATTGAGAACGGCGACGAACGGTTGGCGTTTCAGAAGACGGTGGATTAAATCACGCCCTCGTTTATCATCGCAAACAGCCCTTCAATAAACGGAGCTGGTACGAATTCGCCGACTTTAATCATGGCGCGTATATCGTCTTGCGACGCAATCTTCGCGCCACAGGTCTCCCCCTCCTGCAAAACTACATCAGCGAGGTCAAAATCGTGCCGGAACAGCCATACGTCTTGAAAGAACTCGTGGCCGTAAACTGTGAAAGCGCGTTTCCCCGCATCGGGAGGCAGGCCGAGTCCTGTCTCTTCTTTAACTTCACGCAGGGCGGCGGCAAGACTGTCGTCACCAACTACAGCGGAACCGCCTGTGTTTTCCCACAAATTCCCATGACCTTTATTCGGTGAGCGCTTTGTAATTAGAAATTCGCCATCGCTGTTCATTATCCAGATACCTACCACCAGATGGAAATCTCCATCCGGCAGCGGGTCGCCGCGCCTATGTAACCTCCCGGTTAAATTTCTGTCTTTGTCATAGACGTCCCAAAGCTCTCCCGCACTGCTGTTAATGTTCAGCCAGCCCTGCATTTTATCGTACAGCACCGGCAGAATCTGCGGATACGTCATCTTGTCCGGCATGGCATCGAATAACCGCACCTCGGTCATTTCGCTTTCCTGCGGCAAAGATTCAAGCCGACGGACTTCCGCGAAAAAAACTTGACCACTGCCACGCTCAGTTGAATAGTCGAAGAGCGGATGTATGTCAAAATCCACCCCCCCGGTTTCTTCGTACAATTCACGCCTGGCAGCTTCGATTGGCGATTCGCCGGGTTCAATATGCCCCCCGGCCGTTTCCCATGTGTCGCGATCTTTGTGGCGGCTGTAGAGCCAGCGGTCTTGGTGCTTGGCGAAGGTGACGACAAATTGGTAGCTTTGCAATTCGCCGAGGTTATAGGGGTTTGTCATATTTGTCCCTTTCTCTGAGTGAATTGTTCGACAATATATGCGGCGTTTTCTCGCGGGTCGGTTGTGCCCTCCACGCGCAGGACAGGGCATGGCAGCTCTGTCAGCCATTGTTCGTGGGCCCGCAAACAGCGTTCCGGCGGGGCCATCGTGTCATATCCCGCAGCCCAGTCTATAAACCGTTTATGTTCCTCATACATGTCCCCGCCCTCGTGGATTCTATCCCCAAAACGGGAATATTCGCGTGCGTGCAAACGCTCAATACGCATTTCCGTCGGCGTGGTGACAAACACGGCCAAGTCAAACAGCGGAACAAACGGTGTTTCCCATTCGCGCATACATCCGGACATCACAAAGTTGGAGTATTTAGATATATCTGCCAGCAATCGCTCTATGCGTTCTTCGCGCGGGCACTTGACTGTGAACGGGATTTCCGTGTCCCAATTCCAGAAGTAATCGTCCAAATCAAAGTGCTGGAACCCAAGCTTTTGCGCCAGCTCACGCCCGAGTGTGCTTGTACCGGAGCCAGATGCGCCGAATACGATTATTCCTCTTGACATAGTAGCTCTCCATTTTCTTTTATGATATATGCTGCGTTCTCTCGCGGGTCAATCAGGCCGTCAACACGCACTACAGGACATGGAAGCTCAGTTATCCATTGTTCATGCTGTTTTCGCCCTAATTCTGATGGGGCGGCTGTGTCGTAATTCAACATGTCGTTTGGCGGTTGCGCCTTGTCTCCCCACCGTGCAAGCACACGTAAACGAACGCGCTCCGCCCGAATGTCGGCAGGCGCAGTGACAAACACACCAAGGTCAAACATCGGCTCAAACGATTTGCGGATACTCCACATCGAGCCAGACATTACAAAGTTAGGGTACTTTGATATATCTGCCATCAGATGTGCGATTCGCTCCTGCGCAGGTCGGAAAATAGTATACGGTATTTCCGTATCCCAACGCCAGTGGTAATCGTCCAGATCAAAATGCTGAAAATTAAGCTGCGCAGCTAATTCTTTGCCCAGTGTGGTTTGTCCGGAACCTGATGCACCGAATACGATTATCCCTCTTGACATTATTTGCCCCCTGTCTTTCTTTTAAGCGTGTGGAACCACCCCGCCCCTTCGGGGCATCCCTCCAAGGGAGGGGAATTTTTTTGCGTCATCCCTAATTCCCCTCCTTCGGAGGGGTGGCGGCGAAGCCGACGGGGTGGTTCTACCCGTATTTTTACTCACGCCGTACTCTCAGTAATAAATTGTTGCAAAATTCTGCAATTTATAATATAATATCATAAATCAAAAGTAAAGTGAGACGATAAGATGCACATTCGGTAACCTTTTCAATTAAATGAGTGAAGCTTTCAGCGCAGGGATACTGCGTTGCTGTTTCGTCGCTTGAATTGGTTATCGTGGTCGTGTTTATCGTGGAGCTATGCTTCCAAAGAAGTTTCGCTTCTTTGCGTGTAATACGGTTCGTCCTTTTCCGGCGGTGAAGCGGAGAAGGATTTTTTATTTGGAGGTAACCGTATGTCGCTTATAAACATCGAAAACTTAACTTTCGCCTATGATGGCAGTTATTATAATATTTTTGAAAACGTGAGTTTTCAGATCGACACAGACTGGCGGCTCGGCTTCTGCGGCCGCAATGGACGAGGCAAGACTACTTTTCTGAAACTCCTAATGGGCGAATATGAATACTCCGGCGTGATTTCGTCTGGCACTCAGTTTGACTACTTCCCCTACCCTGTCGAAGACGCATCGCTGAACACGCTGGAGATTTTGCAGTCCATCGCTAAGGCGGCGCAGACTTGGCAGATTCAAAAAGAACTCGCAAAACTCGCGGTAGATGAGGATGCTCTATACCGCCCGTTTGAAACGCTGTCGAGCGGCGAACGAACAAAAATCCTGTTGGCGGGATTGTTCCTGCGCGGGCATAATTTTCTGCTAATTGACGAGCCTACGAATCACCTGGACATGACCGCACGTGAAATCGTTGCGCGGTATCTTAATAGCAAATCCGGTTTCATACTGGTATCCCATGACCGTGCATTCTTGGACGCCTGTGTGAACCATGTCTTGTCAATCAACAGAGCAAACATCGAGATTCAGCAGGGAAGTTTTTCCTCCTGGTTTTTGAATAAAGAGCGCCGGGATAACTATGAGCTTGCGGAGAACCAAAAACTCAAATCAGAGATCAAGCGCCTCGAAAAGACAGCCAGGGAAAAGGCCGAGTGGTCTGACAAAAAGCACGAATCCTCTCAGCATGATTTTTTCCGTGCAGAGGCCGCTAGAGTAATGAAGCGAAGTAAAACCATCGAAGGACGCCGACAGCGCGCGATAGAGGAAAAATCCGCACTGCTGAAGAATATTGAAGCCACCGATAGTCTGAAAATCCACCCGCTGAAATATCGTTCGGACAGGTTGCTGTCATTTGATAATGTTTCCATCTTCTATGGCGAAAAAACAGTCTGTCGAGACGTGAGTTTTACTCTCAATCAGGGCGACAGACTCGCGATATCAGGCGGCAATGGAAGTGGAAAGAGCAGTATATTGAAGCTCATTCGCGGTGAAGATATCGCTTTCACCGGAAATGTAAATATCGGTAGCCGATTGATTATTTCCTATGTCCCACAGGACGCGTCATTCTTAACCGGGGATTTGCGCGATTACGCCGAGACTGCGGGGGTTGACGAATCGTTGTTCAAGGCAATCCTGCGCAAACTTGATTTCTCACGCGGTCAATTTGAAAAAGACATGGCAGATTTCAGCGCCGGGCAGAAGAAGAAAGTCCTGCTGGCCCGCAGTTTGTGTGATTCCGCGCATGTCTATATTTGGGATGAGCCGTTGAACTACATTGATGTGCTGTCTAGGATTCAGGTTGAGGAATTGATCACCGCCTATCAGCCGACTATGATTTTTGTGGAGCATGACAGGGCTTTCCAGGATAATATTGCGACTAAGATAGTCACGCTTTAAGGTTCAATCACCCGATAACCGCTTGCTTTCAGCAGGCGGTTCATTATTGCCGCGCCGAGTCCGGTTTCATCGAAGCTCTCGCTGTAAATCGCGTCTATATCGTGTTCGTCAAATTCCCGCAAAGCGTCGTATAATCTCTTCGCGATTGATTCGACGTCATTTCCCGCGCCACAAGTTACGACGACATCGGCATTGTATTTTGAGCTATTTTCTTCCGTTACAAGAACTCCGACTTTCTTTCCTTGGGTCTTTGCCTCATTTATCACATATTGAAAGAATATGTCATCACCTTTCACGATACTCATCGGCGCTTTGGGAGAATAGTGTTTGTACTTCATCCCCGGTGATTTTGGGGCAGATTCGGCATTTTCGGGTGATTTGTGAACTATCACTTCCCTACCAATGACGGCTTCGATTGCCTCTTTACTAACACCGCCGGGACGCAGAATTACAGGGGGCTCAACGGTGCAGTCAAGCACCGTTGATTCAAGACCAATTTGCGCCTCCCCGCCATCAACAATTCCAGCAATTTTCCCGGTTAAATCATCCGCAACATGCCGTGCCGTTGTGGGGCTCGGTTTTCCAGATATATTGGCGCTTGGCGCGGCGATTGGCAGATTTACTTTCTTTAACAATTCAAGCGCAACCGGGTGCGACGGTATTCTGACGCCGACGGTATTGAGTCCGGCAGTTACTTTGTCGGATAGGCTTGCATGTTTCGGCAGCACGATTGTAAGCGGCCCCGGCCAGAATGCCTCCATTAATTTCCTTGCCATGTCCGGAATTTCTGAAACGACATTTTCCAACTGTGAAATATCCCCGACGTGAACGATCAATGGATTATCACCCGGCCTGCCCTTGGCTTCGAAAATTTTGGCAACAGCCTCGTCACTTGTCGCGACTGCGCCCAATCCGTAGACGGTTTCTGTCGGGAATGCCACGACCTCATTTTTACGCAGCAGATCCGCCGCTTCTTCTAATGTTAATGCGCAATTAGTTTCCAATATTTTACTCCGTTTTTCCTATTCAACCGCCGATTATTACCGGGTGGATTTTTATGATGTCTCCATCAGACAAACGGTGACTTTTCTGGATTAAATCCCCATTCAGCACGACAACACCCGCTTCGTCCCGCGGAATCCCGGCGGCGATTATCGCATCGGTTACTGTAGAATCGTCCGGCATCCCGGTTAGCAGAATGACACGCCGATCTAGCCACCGCGCGGCCCAGCTACCGATTTCAACGGTGATGGTCACTCTATCTCCTCCACTGACTCCAGCTCTGCGATTTTCTCGCGGTATTTCATCAAAATTTCCCGTGCCAAGTCTTCGTCAAGTCGGCCGTGCATTGACGGTGTTTCAAAAAACCGTTTCGGCAGCCGGATATCTTGCAGATCGAAACCCATTCGTTTTTTAATCCGCAGCTTGACGGCATAAATCCGGCGGGCGATAGCCGTCAGGTCATCGTCGGTCATCTCCTGCCCGATACCCGCGAAAGCTGACAAAATCGTCTCGCGGTCGTACACCTTGCGTGAAAACAGGCAAATTGTCAGCGAGTTGAGCATACAACGCTCCAACTCTTCTTTCAATAGCGCCTCCGCCATTTCATCGGGATTGACCTCGCCGTCTATCGGCAGTCCCTGATCCAGCGAATACCCACCATTGCACAGGTGCGAATGCCGCGCACCGACAGCCGCACCTATAAGTGAACCATACCCTGTGTGATATCCCGCCATCTCATTCCCAGCAACCTGCATGGCGAAATCTTCCCCGCCGTAAATCTCCGACGCACGCTTGACGCCGAGACCGAGATTTTTGTAAAACTCATTCACGCCGTCCGCAATATAACTGACCGCAGCGCGGTATCCCTGCGAACTGCCGAATTTAAGCGGCACGATTGTGTCGTTGAGAGACACAAGTCCCCTCTCTAAAGCCTCCGTCGCCCAGCCGAGAACTACTCCCGTGCTCATCGCATCTAGTCCCGCGAGTTCAACATCCTCAATCAGCTCCAGAATGTCTTTCGGGTCGCCGATGCCGAGGAACGTTCCCAGGGCGAAAATCAGCTCATAATCATAGCCGACTGATACCGTTTCATATTCATGCCCGTGCGCCGCAAACTCACGTCTGAACTGGCCGATATGTATACACCCCACAGGACACCCGGAACAGGCGACTTTTCTGACCAGATATTCCAGCGAAAACGTCTCACCTGAAATTTTGTCGGCGTGTTCAAATCTGTTTTGCTGCATATTCAGCGTTGGCAAAGCCCCCGCCGCATTTAATGGGGCGACATTTATCGGCGTACCGGTGTCGTGGTATTTTGCCATGACATCGCTTTTTGTACATGTCTCGTAGATATTCCGATATACCTTGAAATATTTCGCAAAATCCTGAATCAGCATCTCCCGGCTGCCGACAACGCTGATGGCTTTCAAGTGTTTTGAACCAAATACCGCTCCCAGCCCCATACGTCCGAAATGGCGATAGCGGTCAACCGATACGCAGGCGTATGACACCTGATTTTCACCCCCGCGCCCGATACGAATGATAGACCGCTTCCCGGCGTATTGCCGCTCTTCGTCACGGATGATACGGCCTACGTTATCTTTCTCACTCCCCCAAAGCGGCCGCGCATCACGGAACTTCACATCATGCGGTGAAATCGCGAGATAAGTCGGTTTCGCTGCTCTGTTGACGATTACAATCGCGTCAAATCCGGCTGAAAACATCGACAACGCGAGTCTGCCCCCGGCGTATGTTTCGCCGAGTTCCCCGGTCAACGGCGAGATGAACATAGCGACTGCTTTAGTGATAACCGGATATATTGTCGATAACGCACCTATCGCGAACACAATGGGCTGTGCTGGATCAAGGGGTGACAATTCCGGTCGCATGGTTTCCTCAAGCAGCTTTGACGCGACGCCGACTCCACCCATATATTGCTTTAAATCCTCGCGCTCAACAATCAGCACTTGCTGTTCTTTCATATCCACGTATAACACGCGTACAGTTTTTTCGTAAATCATATAGCGTCCTCCAGAGAAAGGCAGTCATGCGGGCAGTAGCGCACGCACAATCCGCAGTGATGACATATTATCGGCTGTTTCAAGTCCTCGTCAAAATCCACCGCGCTGACAATGCAGGCCGATACACAGCGGCGGCAGCCTATGCATTTGGTTTCTTCCAATAGAACACCGCCGCCCTTTCTTCGCAGCAACGCGTTTGCCGGGCAAGCCTCGGCACAAGCCGGGTCAAGGCAGGCGTGACAGACGGTTTCGACAAATTTCCCGGCAATCCCGCCATATGTCCGGATTTTTATGCAGCTTTTTTGAAGTGAATGGCTTTTCCGATTAACCGCTGCACAGACAAGCACACAGGAAAAGCAGCCTATGCACTTGGACATATTACCTGTTTTTAATACTTTGGCCATATGAGTACCTCCGCTTATTGTTTGTAGGGTGCGGCAACCTGACGCACCGTTGTTGCAAAAACCTGTAGGGGCGCATTCTGCCGCTCGCAATCCAACCATAGGATGGATGATGGACGTGGAACTATCCCGCCCTTACGGGGCATTACAGTAGGCGCAGTACACGAGTCACACCGCAAGCATCGCCGCGCCGATTATTCCAGCGTCGTTGCCTAGTTCCGCGATTACAATCTTCGTCTTCAACTCACCGCCGTATATTTGCGCGGCTACCATTTCTGTGATCGGCGTTAGAATTCTATCCCCTTGCGCGCAGATTCCGCCGCCTAGTGCGATCGTTTCCGGCTGCAACATGTTGGCAATATTTGTCAATCCGCACGCGACATATTCTAAGTATTTCCAAATTACCATTTGCGCCGCTTCATCCCCCCAGTCCGCCGCGTCAAACACGGCTTTGGCGGTCGTAATCTGATTAAAATTCTCGGCAAGGCGGGATTGCGGCATACTAATCGCCGCCGTTTTTGCCAGGCGAATCAGCGCTGTTGCCGATGCATAGACCTCCCAGCAGCCTTTGCGCCCGCATGAGCACGGCTCACCATCGAAGCAAATCACTGTATGGCCAAGTTCCCCGCCGCCGCCATACGCGCCGCTGATGATCTTTTTGCCGAGTATAATCCCGCCGCCGACGCCTGTGCCCAGCGTGATTGTCACGGAGAAATCGCTGCCCTTCGCCGCGCCTGCGATATTCTCCCCCAACGCGGCACAATCGGCGTCATTTGCCAAGTAGACCGGCAGGGTGAACTCACGTTGCAGTTCAGCCCGGATATCGGCGTCTCTGAATTGCAGATTGCTTGAGTATATAATAATCCCGTTTTCGCTGTCACAAATCCCGGAACTTCCGACGCCGATTGCCGCCACCGATGCGGAATCCACCCCGCTATCGGTGATGATTTGTCTACACAACGACACAATATCGCTGACGACGCTCTGGAATCCGCGCTCGCTCAAGGTCGGGACGCTGGCTTTGTGTATCAGCAAGCCGTCCGCTGTGACAACTCCGGCGGCTATGTTTGTACCGCCAAGGTCAATGCCTAAGTAGTGTTTCATGTTTTCGCTCCTGTTTTTTATCATTATACCAAACAACCATGCAAAAACGCAACCGGGAGAAAATTGCAGCTATACATGAAGGCGGGACAACGTAGGGAACGATGCCCACATCGTCCCGTATATTACGGCGTGTAGTTGCGGGGAACACGCAGGGGCGCATCCCCCAATGTACTATAGTATCCGCAGGGGCGACCGGGATGGTCGCCCCTACAAACTACCCGACACCTGCAAGTGACGGGATGATTACACTGAATTTGGCAAATCCAATAAATAACCATTGCACACCTCAAGCATTTGTGGTATAATTTACTAAAATCGTCAGGACGGTGTGGGGTATATTCTACGGCATAAACAAAATACCCGCCGACTGCGGAATATAACACACAAACAAATATTGAGGTGAGATTATGAAAACCAGAAAAACATTGTTATTATACTCGGTTGTTGTCCTGTTGCTGTTGCCTATTATCATATCAGTATCCTGCCGCATGGCAACGCAGGACGTGCATCCCGATGAAATCTCGCACGAAAGCCGGGCAGAACCCCTTCCGATGTTTGCACGAGCAGAGTATTTTGTCATCACCGAATTTGGCGAGATGAATCACATTCTTCAAAATGAGGGACCGCTTGGCGTGTATATCCGCTATCCGCAATGGGGCGGGCGGACCGACCTTTATATACAAAGGTGGGCGTATGACACCTTTGACGCCGCCGTTGCGGATTTTGAGATAGCGCTGACCGAAGACCCGGACGCCCGGGGGACACTGAACATTCAGTTCGACTCACGCCTTGTGCACGACCGCTTCGCCTCAATAATAAAGCGCGGTTATTTTTCGCACACAGGTCTGGCACACCCGATGACTATCACCGAGACGTTTAATATCGACACCGTCGAGGACAGACTGCTGGCAAACGAGGATATCCTGGACTTCGGGCAGATGGATTTCATCCTTGAACTAATGGCTGAGAAACTCACGGAAACGCAGCCGGATGCCGAGCCATTTCTCGTGTATTTGGATGCTTCTTGGCTGTCTTATCTGTCGCTTTCCCCCAACAGCCTGGTCGTCATGCTGGCGCGAGGTGAGTTCCTGCCGGCTTACATAGGCTCGGTAAAAATAGAGCTGCCTTATGTGGCGTTGAGCACGGCGTTCCTGTTGTGGGATGTTTATACAGAACCTCCCGCATCTCCGCCAACAGAAGCCGCTCCCGCGACAGAGCCGCCACGCGATACTGCACCTCCCTCGCCATCTGTCATAACGCCGCTGCCTGTGCAGCCACAGGAGTTAGACCCAAACCTCCCGATGGTCGCCTTGACGTTTGACGATGGACCCTCCGGCTATACCGGCAAAATCTTAGATTTGCTGGAACAGCACGGCGGCAGGGCAACTTTTATGGTGCTGGGAAACCTGATAAATGCCCGGCAGGAGACGCTGACGCGCACCATCGCGCTGGGCAGTGAAGTTATCGGTCACTCGTGGGATCACCGGAACCTGACAAAACTCAGCGCGGCGGAAATCAGGGCTGAAATCAGCGATACAAGCGCGTTGATTGCCTCAGTCTCCGGGGTGTCTTGGCCGATGTTTCGCCCGCCTTACGGGGCATATAATGACACGGTGAAAGCAATCGCGGCGGAGCTTGGGTACGCTATCATCTACTGGTCTGTGGACACGCTGGACTGGAAAAACCGCGACCCCGATTGGGTGTACAATGCCGTAATGAACGACGTGGCCGATGGTGCAATCGTACTGATGCACGACATCCACGGCACCACGGCGGACGCGATGGCAAGAGTAATCCCGCGCCTGATTGAACAAGGATATCAGCTGGTGACAGTGTCGGAGCTACTGTACCACCGCCACGGTGTGCTGGAGCCGGGCAGAGTGTACTATAGCGGGAGGTAGAATTTGTACAAACACAAAAGCGGATACTTCAAGATTGAAGCATCCGCTTTTGTGTCATTTTTACTTATCCGCCTCAATCAAATCGCGGACGGTAACTTTGCCCGCTTCCGCATCGGCTATTGAACTTGCAAGACGCTCCTGATTCTTTTCACCGAAAAACGGATTGCATCAATTCAACCACACCGCCGCGTACCAGTTTTGCTCTTCCTCCTCGTCTTTCAGCGGCTTCAGTGGGAGTCCGAGCTTTTTCACTGTGGCAAACACGTCGATTCCAACGCTGTGGAACGCCGGGCGGGCGTGTTTTACGTCTCTGCAGGATTCGCCGTCTTTGCCTGCGCATTTTTCGCAGATGGCGCAATCCGACATAGAGAACACCAGCGCGTCGCCATCGAGATATGCCTCGCGCTCAACAGCATAGGCGGCTTTCTGCGCAATTTTCTTGTCGGGCGAGTGTATAATCAACACCGTTTTATATCGGCGCAGCAACGGCTCAAACTCCCCTGGTTTCAGGAATCCATCTTTTGACGGGCAGGTGCAGCCTTTCCCCCAATCGGCACAGCCGAACATGCATTTTAAGAGTGTCCTGCCATCGAATGCGATGTCATCCGGCGTCACGGCAACCGCGTGCTGTGCGCCTTGAGCGATTGCGATGTTTATGTATTTGTCCATAGTTAAACCTCCGTGAACAAGTATCCCCCGACCGTCCACGGACGACCGGGGGTGAACAACTTTCTTGTTTTAAGTCACGCTTGGCGGCTCAGAGCCGGATTTAAGGCTTCCGGAATCGATATCGGACTTTTCAAGCAAACCGCAGATGCGGGTCACTACGCGGCTGACGGATATATCGCCCGTAGCATTCGGCACAACTCTCGGCATTGTGACTATGCGGTCGATACCGAAAAGCAAACCGATAAGCGCCCCGGCCTCCAGCCCGACAGACGCCAGAACAGCACTAAGCGTAACCAACGCGGCCCCCGGCACAGTGGCGGTACCAATTGAAACAAGCGTCCCCGCAACTACTATCATTATAAGCTGATTAAACTCAAGCGCAACGCCTTGAAACTGCGCCACAAAAATAACCGCTATCGCCTGATAAATCGCACTGCCGTCCATGTTGATAACGGTACCATACGGTATCGTAAAGTTGGCAATTTTTTCTGGCACTCCGGCTTTTCTTGTGGCTTCATAAGTCACTGGCATGGCTGCCAGACTGCTTGCGGTAGCAAACGCGGTCAGCATCGCGCCCTTCGCGATTTTAAAGAACGCAAAGTACCGCATTTTGCCAAACACTTTGGCCATAATAAAGCCTTGGAAAAACAGGATGTGGAAAGCACAGCCTATGTACACGGCAATTATCATTCGCCCGAATGGCAGCAAAATCTCCAAACCAAAGGCACCAATGGCCCAAGCCATCAGACCCATAACGCCGAAAGGCGTAAAAGCCAAAATAATGTTGACCATCTTTTTGCAAGCTTCAGACATCATGTTGATTGAGTCTTTAAGCACTTGAACCCGCGAATCATTAATTTTGTTTATGCAGAGGCCAAGGAAAATTGCAAAAAACATGACTTGCAGGAGATCTGCCCGTGTGAGCGCAGTAAAGACGTTTTCCGGAATAATATTGACAAGCGTCTGAATCAGCGGCGGAACGGCGACATACGCCACTTCATACGTAGCCGCTAGATCAAGCTCAACACCGCCGCCGACATTCATAATAAATGCAAGCGCAATGCCGGTAATTATAGCCGGAACAGTTGTCAATGTGTATAATACGGTAGTGTATACCCCAACTTTGCCGAGAGATTTGCTCGCACCCACCTCGGTCATGGCGCTCACCAGCATAAAGAATACCAGTGGGATTACGATCATTCTCAAAAGCCGCAGAAAGATATCGCCTAAAATTTCGAGGAAAGCCACGCTTTCGCCAAACACCAGACCCAGGATAATGCCTACTGCAAAACCGACTATTACTTTGGTAAAAATTTGGATGTCCCTATACTTTTGCAGAAGTTTCTTTAGAAATTGTGCCACCGCATACGTACCTCGTTCCTACTTATTTGCTTTGTTTGCCGGGTTCACTTTTATCATAGATCGCAAAAATTGTCAAGACCATACCGGGTTTTGTTTGTCAAATTTTCGCCGAATTAAAATTTGTCAACACTCCCCTTTACGCAATTCAACCGATGATGTATAATAGACCACAAATAAATTAAAGAAACGAGGCAGAATTTTATGCATGGTTACATAGGCAAAGTGCTTATAGCAGATCTCAGCGATCAATCTTACGTTATCGAAAACTTGAACGAGGAATGGGCAAAAGATTACGTCGGCGGGACCGGACTCGGCGCGAGGTATCTTTATGAGCTGATGCCCGCGAACACACCCGCATTCGCGCCGGAGAGCGTTGTCGGATTCGTCACAGGCCCTGTTAACGGCACTAAAGCCTTTATGGGCGGCAGATACACGGTTGTCTGCAAGTCCCCGGTAACCAACGGATTCAACGATGCTAACTCCGGCGGAAACTTTGGGCCGTATATGAAAAGATCAGGATTCGACGCGGTGTTTGTCAAGGGTATCTCGGAAAAACCTGTCTACATATTCCTAGACAACGGCAAAGTTGAATTCCGCGATGCCTCCAGATTGTGGGGCAAAACCACCACCGAGACGGAAGCCGCGCTGAAAGCTGAAATCGGCGATAACGATATCTGCGCGGCGCTGATTAGGCCGGGCGGGGAGAATTTGTCCAACATGGCAGCTGTTATGAACGACGGACATCGCGCCGCCGCGAGGGGCGGCCCCGGGGCTGTCGTTGGCTCTAAAAAACTCAAAGCCATCGTCTGCCGCGGGACGCATACTGTTCCTGTGAAAAATTCGGATGAAATCACGGCTGTGAACAAATCCTGGGCCGAGTATGCAAAAGGCCCCGGCGCTTTCGGGGTCCAGAGTTACAGCAATCACGGAACCGCCGGGTCATATGAGATGTGCGTACGCATATCAGACGCCGGAATCAAAAACTGGGGCGGCCTGCCTGAGGAAATGTCCGACGAGCAGATGAAAGCCCTAACAGGTCAAGAGATGGACGCATCCGGGTATTTTGTCAAAAAATACGCCTGCAATACGTGCCAGATAGGCTGCGGCGCAATCTATCACGTTAAAACCGGCAAATACGATTTTGAGAGCTGCCGTCCCGAATACGAGACGGGTGGCGCATTCGGTAGTATGCTGCTGAACGGCGACGCGGACAGTGTCCACATCTGCAATTGGTATTGCAACGAATACGGATACGACACAATATCGTTCGGCGGCACAGTGTCTTGGTTGATGGAGTGCTATGAAAACGGACTGTTTACTCTTGACGAGATGGATGGTATTGACCTCCGCTGGTCCGCCGCCGACGCGATTGTCGCGATTACCGAACGTATATGTAAGTTTGAGGGTATCGGAATCCCGCTCAACGGCGGCAGCGCGGCAGCGGCGCGGCATTTTGATCGCGGATACGAATACCTAGGCGTGGCAAGCGGCATTGAAATTCCGCAGCACTGTGCGCGGAACAACCCAGCCCTGGCCAGGACTTATAAATACGACCCGACCCCGGCAAGGCACACCAAAGGCGGGCGCGGCGTTGGATTCGGATTTGGCCCGGCGGAGATGAAGTATGTGTATGAAAACACTGGCGAACCGGACAAAGCAGGCCTCCTGAACGCGGAGTTCGTCGGCTCTTCCGGATTCTGTCTTTTCGCTAGTATGCTGATGGAGCCCAGCGCGATGTTCAAGTATTATGACGCCGTTACAGGTGTGGAAACGTCTGACGAAGAACGGACTAAGCTCGGCCTGCGCATGTTCACGATACGCGCCGCGTTCAATATACGCGAGGGCATCCGCAGAGGGGATTATACAATCTCCGACCGCAGCATCGGCAATCCCCCGCTCACCGGTGGGCCGCTTGAGGGCGTTACGGTGGACGTTGAAAAACTGGGCGACAATTTCTTCGAGGCGCTCGGCTGGGATGTCGCCACCGGCGTGCCGACAAAAAAAGCGCTGGAAGACCTCGGCGGGTTGGAGTTTGCTATAAAAGATTTGCATCCTTAATATTCCCATATACCGATAAAAGGCTGTCTTGCCTCGAATACGCAAGACAGCCCCTTTTTATAATAGCAAAATAGGAAAAGCGGCAATGATTCTTAACATGTTAAACTCAATTCAGCGTGGAAAGAGGTAAAGTTAATGGAGTATGACGCAATTATTCAATCTGTTCTGGATGACATTGACCGAAAAATCATGACAAACGTCCGAATTGAGGAATTGGCGCGCGCGGCGAATTATTCCGTTTACCACTTCTGCCGGGTTTTTATGTCAGTGACCGGGACGTCGGTATCGGCCTATATAACCAGGCGTAGGCTAGAACACGCGCTGTACGAGTTGTCAAAAGGCGGGCGAATTATAGATGTGGCGATGGAATACGGATTTGAAACTCACGCGGGGTTTACCAAAGCCTTCAAGAAATACTTTGGGTATCCCCCATCGTTGTACCGGCTTCACATGCCAGTCAAACCGCCCGAACGGGTGGCGATTAACAACTTAAAATTAAAACATGGAGGAATTATTTTGCAGGTTAAAATTAAAGAGATGCAGCCATTCACCGTAATTGGATATGCCTCACGGCACAGAATGCCTGGAGTAAAAGGCGTCTCCGACATCCCGGCATTTTATGACACCGCAAACATGGAATACGCCGCCGGACTTACCACATTGAGCCACACCTATACAAAGTCACGTCATTGCGAAGTCATCTTCTGTCTTGATATTGATGAAGAGCACGATTGTTTTACCTACGTGATCGGCGTTGGCGTGGACGAGGCTGATTACGACATCCCCCAGCGTCCAGGTACGTATCGGCACGAAATGCAAGGCGGTCTATACGCGGTGTTTACAACTCCGTGGGCGGACGATGCTGAATCCCCAAAATCCATACAAGAAACCTGGAAACAGATCCTGGAGCATTGGCTGCCCAAATCCCAATATGAATACGATGACACGCGAATAGATTACGAATATCACGACGAACGCGCCCATTCCTGGATGCATGACGGGAAAGCTCAAGTGGACATATGCGTACCTATAAGACTACGCGGATAAAGGGAAAACACCCGCTCAAATACCGAGCGGGTGTTTTTGCTTTTAATCACTCATATATGAGATATCATTCAACAGGTCTACAACATGTTTGCCGTCTTCGTCTATTCTCATAAACGAAACCGCTCCGGCCGGTCCGTACTTTTCTATTTTTTGAATACCTGAATCACACCAAACATGTGACCATACTGCTAAAGTACCTCCATGCGAAACAAGGATGATATTATTCGCTTCATTCGCAACTATTTCACCACAGTAATCTGAAACTCGTTTCCAAAATGCCCCCCATGTTTCAGCACCGGGAAACTCAGGGTCGTCATATGTTTTGACCGGCAGCGCATTTTCTTTCATCCATTCCTTTGTTTGTCCGACTGCTTTGCCGTAATTAATCTCCCGAAGCGCCGGGCGATACTCAATTTCAATGCCCATACTTCGGGCTAGCGGCGCTGCCGTCTGTTTGGCACGAATTAAGTCAGACGAATAAATTTTCCAATCCTTCCCCTTTAACTCAACAGATAGCTTTCTTCCGATATTTTCCGCTTGGGCCTTTCCTAACTCAGACAATTCCCAGTCCGTCCATGACCCAACCATCCCGTTGGTGTGATGAACGGCTTGCGTATGTTGAATAGTGATAATGTTTTTCACTGTTTAAATCTCCCTAATAGATGCAAATTAACATTCTACACCCCGCCGGTCTGCACGATGTTCTGCCCCGTGAGGAACAGATGCTTCTGCGCCAGGAACATCGCAAGGCGCGCAACGTCTATCGGTTCACCGACTCGACCGAGCGTTACCGATTTCGCCACCGCCTCGAACTCCTCCGGCGTTGAGTTCTTTTTCATCGGCGTATTGACCATCCCCGGTGCGATTGAATTGACGGTGATGTTAAACTCGCCGTATTTCTCCGCGAACGCCTTCGTCTGGCATATCGCCGCTGCTTTGCTGGAAGTGTAGGCCGGTGACGAATACGCGCCCGTCACCCCGGTGACTGACGTGATGTTGACTATCCGCCCGAACCCTGCTTCTTTCATATACGGCACGACCGCTTGCATCATCAAGTAGTGCCCGAGAGCGTGAACTTTGAAAAAGCTCAGATATTCCTCCGGCTCCATTTCAAAGAAATCCTCAATCGGCACCTGCCCCGGTTGATACGGCGACTCAATGCCTGCGTTGTTGACGAGAACTTGAATCTGCCCGAACGCTTCTTTGATCTTCCCCACAGCCTCGGCAACCGCCGCGCCATTGGTCACATCAACTGACATCGCCAACGCGCCGGGAGTGAATTTGTCGCATTCGGCGCGGACTTCTTCAATAGGCCTCAGTCTCCTGCCGAGCAACGCGACTTTCGCGCCAGCCTTAGCAAGCTCCACAGCGCACGCAGCACCGATTCCCGTACCCGCCCCGGTGACAATTGCCCCGGTTCCGGCCAGTTCATACTCCAGATATCCCATAATGCTCCTCCTTATTCTTATTGCATGTATTGTGAAATAACAAATCTTTTGCTATAATTTCTTGATGATGAGGTGATGCTATGCAGATAATACAATTTAACGGATACACCCTGCGTGAGCTGCGCGTGTCTGACAGCGCCGCGATTTTCCCTACGCTCAGCGATATGGAAAATCACAAATTTACAACTTTCGACCCGCATGAAAACGAAGAGCAAACGGCACGCTGGATTGAACGTCAGAATCTATTCTGGGCAATCGCCCTGCCGGATGACACTGCTGTCGGATTTGTGGGTTATCACTCAATAGATACTGAGCATAAGATTTGCATGATATCCATCCACCTGAACAAAGCGTTTTGGGGAAAAGGCATAGCCCCGGCTGCGGTTAGTATAGCAGACAATTATATTTTCAGCAATACCGGAATCGAACAAATCGCGGCAACGGTCAAGCCGGAAAACACGCAGTCGCAGCGGTGTTTGCTGAAGGCGGGATATACGCTGGAAAAGGTGATTGAGAACTACGTCTCTTCCGCGGTTAACGACCATTCAAGGGTGCGGCACTATTATGCGAAGCGCAAATCAATATCAGAAGATGTATAGAGCGATATATCCATAATCAACTGCAATTTAGGATTGTTCACGGCGCAACTGAACGTGAGAGCAGCCCCTAGAGGGGCTGCTCTTAAAAGATTAAGCATTTGGCAAACTATACATGCTGCCAAAGTCTTGCGAACACTGCAGCGACTTGCGCCCGTGTTGCCGTATCCATCGGAGCAAATCTGCCGTCTGGATGGCCTGTGATTATACCGGCTGCCTTGATCGCATGCACTGCGTCCACAGCCCAATAGGATACAGCGTATTGATCCGCAAAATCAACAGCCTCACCCTGCGGGAGTGATATACCCATAATCTCTGTGTGACGATAGATCATAACAGCTTTCTGCTCGCGGGTTATCGGTCTGCTGGGGGCGAAGTTTCCTTCTCCTACGCCTAGGACAACACCTACTTGGGCCGCCCATTCTACCGCGGGGAAGTACCATGCGCCGGGAGCGACATCCCCGAAAGTTGGTGATCTGTCAGCGTAGGCTGTGAGATCCACACCCTCAAGATTTGCCAATGCCTGTGCGAACATAGCGCGGGTCATGTTCGCCTGTGTGCTGAACAGATTGGCCGCGGTACCTTGGAACAGCGCATTCTCCCAAACCGTCTGCACATAGTCGCGGTACCACGCTGCCGCAGCTACATCAACGAACGGAAATGCCGGTGGCAGATCATCGTCATCGGGCAGCGGCGGTTGAGGTGGTGTCGGCGGCGTTGGTGGTGCCGGTGGTTGCGGAGGCAACGGTGGCGGGAGGGTAACCCCAGGCCCGATCGGCGGTTGCGGCAACTGGGTGGCTACATACCACTGCGCGTATACCGTTATATCTGCGGTCACAGGCGTATTCGCCGTGAATGCTACGCCGCCGGTCGCTGCTGTAAACCAGCCAAGGAAAGTATCTTGCCCGCGTGTCGGGGCTTCCGGCAGAGTAATCGTTGTACCGTCAGTCACACCGGTTATCGGCGCCACAGCGGTGCCGCCGTGTGTGTTGAACGTTACTGTCCATGTGTCGAGCTGGGGTATTGCATTCCAGACCGCTGTGATGGTAATATCCGCGGTAACATTGTTATAACTCCCAGCGGGATACCAACCGCCGAATGTGAATCCGACAGGCGGTGTAACGACTGGCAAACTAGCGTTTCCGCCGGTTAGTAAGATCTGCACAAGCTGGCCGCTAACGTGAGTTCCACCAGCCAATTGGAAAGTTACTCTCCACGTATAGGGTGACGGAAAATGCGGCCGTATAATGCCGGGAAAGTCGTTGTGCGGTAGGTTTGGTACTGTACCAGCCCATTCGGGGCCGGGGTTCGGCGCATAGAGGAATGTTACGAACGTTCCGTCGTCCAGTGTAACGGATATATTACTCATCGCCGCGTTCATGTTTATCACATAATCCGCTGCAAATGGGCTGCCTGGGACTGGTGCTCCGCCTCGACTTAGAGTGGTCTCGCGATTAAAGGAAATCGTGCCTCCTGTATCAATGAACAGAACATTCTGTGCCGCTATATCAATCATTGTCCCTGAACCTGGAGGCCACTCAACCACAAACGCAGGTGAGAAGAACCAATGATCCAGCAATCCCGTGATCGTAATCACAAGCGGCTCGCCGCCGACTGTCTCGCCCGGTGTTACGAAGAATGTCGGTGCCTCAACACGCCACTGCGCGTGAAGCGTGGTGTTGCCGGTGACAGGTGTCGCGGCTGTGAACTCTGTGCCGCCGGTTGCCGCTGTGAACCAGCCCAAGAACTCGTCTTGGCCGCGTGTCGGTGGCGTCGGTAATGTGATCGTTGTGTTGTGCTCCACGCCCGTTATCTGACTAGGGGCTGGCGTGCCGCCATGCGCATTGAACGTTACCGTCCACAGGCCTTGCTGTGTGGGCGGCATAAGCATCAAGAAACCAAAACCCTGACCGTCAAGATCAAACTCCGAGTACCAAGTACCGGGGACGATCTCAGCAGGCGAAGCGACGCGTGTAAAGCCTGTAATCTCTGTCGGCCCGGGAATTGGCAGGAAGCCGGGATTAACTCGGTCAAACAGCTCCCAAATCAGGGCACCGTCAGGAAGTACACCTAACAATGTTTCCAGACCTGGAGTCATCGGAGCCTCAAATGGCCATGGTGCACCAGCGCGATTAGGCACCGCGTGCATTGCGTCCGGCCAAGACCACACATTCGGCATAAGTATCACATAGTTAAACGCTCCGCCAGTTGTAGCAAACCATGTACCGGGTACGAGATCGTCAATCGAGTTGACACGTAAAACCCCGGTGATTTCGTCAGGCGGGTCAAATGGGGTCAAGTTTGGAAATGCGCCGGAGAACAATCCGAATACCAGTGCCCCGTCGGGTATATTGATAGTTGCCAGGAATGGGTCACCAGGCGGCAGCGGTGCCGCTCCCAGCGAAAATGATTGACCCATGTACCCTGGGAACCACCAGACCACAGGCCCGGCCAGACCTGCAACACTAAATACAACGTATTCAGTATCCGCACCCAGCGTCAGTAGGATTATGCCGCTTAATGTGTCGGAGTCAAACGCCTCGTGCCATGACGGGATGACAAGTATCGGAGGATCTGCAGCTGCAAAGACATCCTGAATTTCAGACAAAATGCCTGCCGCTGTCAATCCGGCGGCCGGATTAAGTCCCAAGCGCACGTTTTGGACGGCGAGCCATGCACGAGTCATTTCATCACAACCGCAATTGTTTACGTGTCTTTCGCATGACTGACACATCGTGCGGCAAGAACACTCGTATATGATATCACCGCAAGGGCCGGCGCCAGGAAGTCCTGGACACATTATCGGCGGAGGCGGAGCTTGCCTGAATGTCGATGCATCCATTATAGTGGGCGCTGCCGTGACCGGGTCATAGGGCTGCGCCCTTGGTGTGGGTATGTTTGTGCCCGGAATCATAGCTTGCCCCGGGAAAGTTAAACCATTCGGCGTTAAAGTGAACGCCCTCTGGTCTCCCCTACCAATGCTCTCAAACGTTATATGTCTCAAGGCCCAGGCTTCGCCTGTGCCGCCGGGTCCGACCACATGCGCATCAGGAGTCATGGCATACACAAGCTCATACGCCATCGTGTTATCCGCGTTAAAAATCCGCACGAAGATATCGTTGACCGTTACCCACGACCCCCTGGCCAGAGTGTTGTTCCAGCCCGGAGGCGGTGTGAAAACATGGAAATGAGCCTGTCCGCCTGCGTTAAAGTCTTTCCTGTACCCATGCTCACCACCGGCCATGTTGGAACCCATGTACCACGAGTAATCATCGCCGTCGATCAGTCGCTCGTCTTGTCCGATTACTCCCAAGTCAACGTAATTCTGGAAAGTGGCGGGGTTCGTCCAGTCAATATCCGCCCAGATCACGTTGGTGTGAATCATCGGTATCATCGCGCCGGGTACATCGCTCGGCGCTAAATCATTCCAATCAGGCACCAGATTGACGATCGTCGGCTGATCCATACTTGGTGCGCCAGCCGCACCCCACCAGTCATCCGGCACTTCTTCCAATCCCATCAGCGCTTTTGAGCCGTATGGGGAAGCAAACAAACCCGGTTGATCGTTGACGACCATCATAAGTCCGGGCGCCATGGCGATATACGGGAGCGTTATTCTCGAACCATCAGCTTCGTTAATGAAGATCAGGCCGACATTGCTCACTGTATACCATTGGCCATAAAGTGTTTCCAGGAAAGTCCCCCCAAAAGCATCAAACCGGTGGATCAACATCTCGCCGGTGGACCAGATCCTCATAACGGATCTGCCGAAGCCAATGAAGTCGCCCGCCCATACATGATTATAGAGCCTTGCATTTGCACCGGGTATACCTAATTGAGAGATTACCTCACTATACCACTCATCCCAATGCTCCTGGCTGAAATCTGTTGCCCATCTGAAATCACGGTGTGTGACGGGGTATTCCGGACAATACATGACAGGACCGCGTATAAGCCACGGATACTCCATTCTGCTGATTGGCATACCTCCCCGAATAGTCTCGGGAACCGATGTGCGATCCACAGAGAGAGCTATACGGAATCCGAGGCCGCCGTCTGAACCGTCAATAGAGCGTATCTGGCGGCCGGTAAGGTAACGGGTAAAATCAGATAACCCGGCATCATTAGATCCGCCGCGGCGTGTCTTTTGATTGTGGCGATGTCCTTCATCGCCGGAGGTGGGGTTAGTTGGGTTTGAGTCAAAGGGCAGTATATTCGGGCGGCCCGCGTTCCATGCATCCCATACCCATTCTTCAACGCTGCCGGACATATCGAATATACCGAGAACGTTCGGCGCAAGGGAGCCAACAGGACCCTGCGGACCGGTGCGTGCCACACGGGACATCACGTTACTCCCGGCAAAACGCAGCTGGCCGTGATTATATCCGGGATAGTCGGGGGCAGGTTGATTCCAGTTAACGCCGCCCTTAGCGGCATACTCCCATTCCGTCTCAGTCGGCAGACGGAACACATATCCTGTCAGCGCATATAGCCTGCCAAGGAAATGCTGTACTTCATACCAGTTAACACCTGTCCGTGGGTTTTGGTTATTTGGCCCGGTGCCCATAACCGCATTCCACAGCGCGTTCGTTACCACCGTTTGGCCTATGTAGAAACTGCTGACCGAAACGTTTGCAATCGGGGCAGTGTCATCCGGACCTTCTCCGGGCGTACCTTCCCAGCCAAGCGTAAACGAACCGCCTTCTACACGTACCATTGTGAATTCCTCAAGGAAATTAACTCCCGCAGATTGCGTGAAGCTTCCACTTGGCAGTGTCATACCATCCGGCAACGGTATTCCACCCGCAGCTGCCGACACCGTTAACGCAGGCAGCATAGCAAGCACCATCGCCACCATGAGAACCATTGGTAAAATCCGCTTTTTTAGTTTGTTCATAACATGCCTCCTTAAAAATATTTTCCACAGTAATTTCCCGGAATTGCGCCCACTATTTTCAGCCGTTTTTCTTAGGTTGCGGCATCCGTGGTTTTTATAGTCCTCCTCTCCTGATATCTTTAGTTTATAATTAAGCTCATTTAAATGAACCTGATTACACCCTGGATTTAAACGGGTTTTTCAAAAGATACACCTTTTGACATGGGCATTTGTTACCATGAAGTTTAGCACAACCTTACTACCATGTCAATTAATTTCACCGCATTTTTGTATAATTTGTCTTGCAGAAGAAAGGTGATGGCCTAATATATTACGTCTATTTGCAATTTCACCATTTAACACACTAAAGCGCTATAGCATTGTTGTGCAAAATTACGGCTTGACGTCTATCCGTTGGAGGAGTACAATAACTAAAGTATTTTTGATTTATAGGGAGGATAGGACGATGAAAAAAACACGCAGAATACTTTCTCTGCTGATAGTTGTGGCACTCGCTTCACTCGGGCTGGCCGCTTGCAACGGGGACACTGCCGATGAACAAGTCTTTCAGATCGGCATAATCAACTTTCTGGAGCATCCGGCACTTTCCGCTGCATATCAAGGCTTTTTGTCCGTTTTTGAGGAACAAGGGATTAACGCGGAGTTTGACTATCAAAACGCCCAGCGCGATGCCGCGACGCTTGCAACCATTGCCGACCGGTTTGTTAACAACGATGTAGATTTGGTTTTGGCCATTGCCACACCCAGCGTTCAAGCCATGCACACAGCAACCTACACGATCCCGATTGTTGGCACCGCTATCACCACCTACGTGGGGGCAGGGGTTGTATACAGCAACGAAGCGCCCGGCACAAACGTCACCGGCGCATCTGATATGAATCCAATTGAGGCTCAAATCGATATGATTTTCGATTTTGTCCCGCACCTGCAAACAATTGGGATCATATACTCATCCAATGAAACGAACGCCGTGTACCAGGCAGGAATCGCGATAGCCTATGCAGAGTCTTTGGGCCTCACTGTAGAAGTCGGCACCGTGACCGCTACCGCCGAGGTTCAGCAGAACGCGCTGTCAATCGCAAACCGCGTAGATGCTATCTGGATTCCCACCGACAACACCCACGCCGACGCCATGCCTATCATAGGGCAAGTTTCGATTGATACGGGCGTGCCTGTGTTCCCCGGTGAAGAGAACATGGTAATGAACGGCGGCATCGCTACATTGAGCATCGACTATTTCGAGCTTGGCCGCCAATCCGGCCTGCTGGCGATTGAGATTCTGCTTCATGGCGGCAATCCGGCCACAACGCCGATTGTTTTCGGTAAGGATTTGAGCTTGGAATACGTTGTCAACGGCTTCATGGTGGAAGCGTTGGGAATCACTGTTCCAGAACGGTTCATGGGCGCTATTGAGTTCCCGGAATAATATCACCCTGTAGGGGCGAACATCGTTCGACCGCGTGCAGGCGACAGGCCGTCCCTACATATACAATATTAGTTACACACTTTAAGCGTCCGCATTGGCGGGCGCTTGGAGTGCGTTTGAATCGAAACGATTAAAAATAAAGGAGTATCCGCGCTTATGCTCATAATTCAAGGGGCCGTATCATTGGGCCTCATCTTCTCACTTATGGCCATGGGGGTCTATCTCACTTTCCGGGTTCTCGAAATGCCCGATTTATCCGCCGAGGGTTCGATAATTCTGGGCGCGGGAACGGCCGCCAGATTGGTTTCCGGCGGAGTTAACCCCTTTTTTGCAACGATCATTGCAACGGTTGTCGGCTGCACCGCCGGCCTTGTAACAGGAGTGCTGCACACTAAATTTAAAATCCCGCCGATATTGGCAGGGATTTTGACAATGGTCGCCTCATACTCCGTTGTTATCCGCATAATGGGTACGTCCAACATCCCGCTCTTGCCGCACGGGCCGAACCGAGTAACGTCGGTTTTTACGTTTTTGCAGGAAACGGGCCTCTCCCGCCAAGCCTCAATCATTTTATTTAGCGCCGTCATGGTGGTTGTGGTCGGTGTGGTTCTGTACTGCTTTCTCGGTACGGAGGCCGGCAGTGCAATGCGCGCCACAGGGAATAACCGGCAAATGGTTAAAGCGCAAGGCATAAACACCGACGCTATGGTTATATTATGCCTTATGATTTCCAACGGACTGATCGGCCTTTCCGGAGCGCTTTGGTCGCAGCAACAGGGCTTTGCCTCTGTTGATATGGGAACAGGCACCATTGTTATCGGGCTTGCGTCGGTTATAATAGCGGAGGTGCTGTTCCGTGTCCGCAGAGTCTGGGCAAGACTTATCACACTGGTAGCGGGGTCGATCATCTACCGGATGATAATAGCGCTGGCGCTGAACCTTGACTTCCTGTCACCTACCGACTTGCGGTTGCTTACAGCCATAATTGTCGCCATCGCGCTGACACTGCCGCTTATTGTTGAAAAAGTTTCAAAGCCCGTTGAAAAAACCAAAGGCCGGAGGAAGTAATAATGCTGCATATAGAGAACTTAAACAAGACGTTTAATCCCGGCACACCGATAGAAAATCACGTGTTGCGCGGCGTATCGCTGCACTTAGAAGAGGGCGATTATGTCACGTTAATCGGCGGCAACGGAGCAGGGAAAAGTACGCTGCTCAGCGGTGTCGCGGGAACTTTTTTACCTGATACCGGTACAATCACAATAGGCGGCACCGAGGTGACAAATTTGCCGGAGCATAGGCGCGCCGTCTATCTGGGCCGTGTATTCCAGGATCCGATGACAGGTACAGCGGCCAATATGAATATTGAAGAAAACATGGCCCTCGCCTATCGCCGCGGCAAACGGCGCGGATTGGGCTGGTATATCAAGTCTAAGGAGAGAGAACTGTACAGAGAGCGTCTGTCCACGCTGGAACTGGGGCTGGAAGACCGCCTAACCGATAAAGTCGGCTTATTATCCGGCGGACAGAGACAAGCACTGACGCTTGTTATGGCCACCTTGAAGCAACCACGAGTGCTGTTGCTGGACGAACACACGGCGGCACTGGACCCCAAGACCGCGCCGAAAGTGCTGGCGATAGGTACGAAGATAATCAAAGAACTCAACCTAACCACAATGATGGTAACCCACAATATGCGGGACGCCATCTACCACGGCAACCGCCTGATTATGATGAGCGGCGGCCGAATCGTACTGGACATTTCCGGCGACGAAAAGCAAAAGCTGACGGTGGAAGAGCTGGTGGCAAAATTCAGCCTGGCAAGCGATGAGGAATTCACGGGAGATCAAGCGTTGCTGGGGTAATACCCTGTATGGGACGATGGCAATCGTCCCGATAAACATGGAAAAAGGTCAAATACCGTGAGGCATTGTGCTTCACGGTATTTGCTGTTTTCACCAAAGGCTATCGACTTACCTGCCGTCAAGCATATCCAGCAACTCCGAATCAGCCGAGTTGAAGAAGAACACGCCTTGTACAAACTCCCCGCTGTGCGTTTCAAGGTGAAAGTTGAAACTGAAGTGCGCCCGATCTCTGTCCACCGGAACGCCTCTCTGGACTGCAATTACCTGTTCAAGCAATTCCGTGACTTCTGGATTCTCAGTGTCAACGGAATGACGCCTTGGGTGACCGCCTGACTCGTATTCATTGATACTCGCCCCAAACCACCGGGCGTTAGAGGATTGCAATTCGTCAAAATACCACCTGGCATTCTCGTAATTTTCTGCGTTGATATAATGGATAAACATGTCCGCCGTACGTGGGGTAAGACCTGTAATTAGATAGCTACTACGATACGTGTCACCCCTGATAAAGCCGTGCGCTTCAATGTGGCCGTAAATATTGTGTGGAGAAGACGACTGCCACGGCGGTATGGCGTTTAAGGGGAAGTCATTCCATGTGGCAACATCCAACGCTGAGACTTCTTCAAGTAGTGTTGCATATATGTTCCGCATAGCCTCTTCCGAAAGATTCTCCGCCCACAGCGATTCCGGATTTTCCGGCAAGGTCATGGCTACTGCACGGAATTGCTCATTTTCGGACATTATTTCACCAAATACCTGCAATTCATTATCTAACAGCCAGATATTGCGCCGTATTGTCCGGCCGCGAGTCATCTCAAATTCGACAGCTAAACGTGACCCGAACCAATGAGTGTCTGCCTGGATGTCGGCAATGTTGCGGGAGAGTGCGTCCAGCAGCAGCGCGTTCAGCCGTTCGTCTTCCAGAGACAACTCCCTCAGCCTGTGCTCTTCATAGCTCATGGTCTCCATGCTGAATGAAGTTTGTACCCTCACCGCCGCAACGTTGTCTGTGTCAATCCGCCTGTTGAGGACCACATGCGAAGTTGCCATCACCCCTGCCGCAAAGACGATATTCAGCAGCACCAGAATCCCAAGCCCCGGCAGGGCTTTGAGTATGTTTGAAAGTTTCCGCGTCGTGATAAGCTCATACGCAAAGTAGGCAATCACCGCGATGATATACAGCGCAAGTATCCCGGTCCAATCAGTCCGGTGAGTCTGTCTGGCATTGAGTAGTATCATCATAGTGGCCGGGATGCACACAACAAAGGCAATCAGCACACGTATAATCGTCTGGACAATCTTGTTCGGCGCGGGTGAGCCTGCCGTTTCGCTCTTGCGCCGCTTAAACAGAATAACCGCAATCGCGAGGTATATAACCGCCAGCACGACTGTATACAACGTGCCTCTTATAAACAGTTGGTCGATATTGCCGCCGTCAAAAGCGCTGAACATGAAGTTGAATGGTATATTGATAAAACCCAGAATCCCCAAACTTTCAGGGGCTATCACCCGGACGCTGTCGATCACAGCCGAGGTAAAAGTCATCATTATAGTACGCGGCAGGAACAGGATCAAAAGCGCCGTGATGATGTTTGAAAACATGCCACCGGTGATGCTCATTGCAATCAGCGTGGCCGCGACAACAAGCAAGCACCCGACACTCAACCCCAGCATCACAAGCAGGACTGAGGTTATATTCACAATGACATACGGAACAAAAGCGTAGATTATTAAGGTAACAGCGGTGCAGAGCCATATCCCGCCGATCACCCATGTCAGAATCGCGGCAGTGAACGACGCGAACAGACTCTCCCTTTTATGCGGTATACTGTGATAGAAATCGCTGCGATTGCGCTTGTTCAGGAATGAGAACAGGAACAGCGTCAAAATCGGTGCGAAGGCGATCATTGAGATAATCAGTACCGGATTTGCGTCAAATCCATTGATTACCGTTATTCCGGGTGAGAAGCCGCGCCGTATGGATTCCGCATGGCGCGAGATGTTGGAAACCGGTATCAAAACCGCGCCCAGCATCATAATGGCGATGAACAACGCTGACAGCGGCAGGGATTTCCGCAATCCCTCTTTGTATAGATTAAAGCTGAACATCTTTATCCTCCTCCAGTATGTTTTCAAAAGCATAGCCCAGCGCTTGCATTTCGTAAATAAAGACCTCTTCCAGCGAAAGCGGAAGTATATCAAGCAGAACGGGGGACTTCGTCTCCAAGAATTCTTTCGTCCTCTCCCGGTCTCCCCTGACAATGAAGTTTGACACAGAGCCTTTTTTCGAGAAGTTCAGGATATCAAGCCCCTCAAAGCGCTCTTGATCATACGCATCTAAAAACGCCACCTGGATTTTAAACAGCGATGTCTTTAAGTTCTGCACGTCCGACTCAAAGACAATGCCGCCCTGATACAGAAGTGCCAGCTGGTCGCAGGTATCCTCAAGCTCCCGCAGACTGTGCGAGGTGATTATTGCTGTCGTGCCCCGGTCCAGAACCTGTTGGGTGATCAAGTTTTTCACTAGATTGCGCACCACGGGGTCCAGGCCATCAAACGTCTCATCGAAGAAGATGTACTCCGGGTTGGTGCAAAGCGCCAGAATCGTCGCCGCTTGGCGGCGCATACCTTTTGAAAACGTGTTGATATTGACTTTCGGGTTTAATTTGAACAGCTCAGTGAGCTCCATAAAACGCGCGTTGTCAAAGTCTGCGTAAATTGAGCTATACAGCGATGCCATTCGTTTCATTGATGAGTTTGCCAGGAAATAAAGCTCATCGGGGACATAGGCAAGCTTTCGTTTAATGACAGGGTTTTCGTATACCGGTTCCCCATCAAGTGTGATACCGCCCTCGTCCGCTTTATAAACGCCGGTAATAAGCCGCAAAAACGTGGATTTCCCCGCGCCGTTAGAACCGATCAGTCCGTATATACAGCCTTTCGGAATCTCACAGCTGACGCTGGAGACAGCCCGGAAGCCATTGAATTTCTTCGTCAAGTTTTCGGCTTTAATCATTCTCTTCATCCTCCGTGTATTGGTCGTTTATAATTGTGATTAGCCTGTCTTTTTCAACCCTGCACAGCATAAGCTCCGCGACTAATCTTTTTAAATCGGCAAAATACATGCTGGTTCTCCTCTCTTTTAGCGCCGAGACGCCGTTTTCACTGACAAACGCACCCCGCCCGGGCGCGGTGACGATGACGCCGCTGCGTTCCAGTTCCGTATAGGCTCGCTGAACTGTGTTGGGGTTGACATTGAGTTCAATAGACATACTGCGGACTGACGGCAGCTTATCGCCGCTATTCAGCACCCCGGTCAAAACATACTTCTCAACTTGCCGTACAATCTGCTCATAAACAGCCTGCCGCGACTGATTATCGATTTGGTACATATGGACCCTCCTTTCTAATTGTGTTAGATATAATAGTACGGTTATAGCACATGGGCTGAAGATTGTCAAGTAGTTTTTGAATAAATATCCCCCGGCTGGCCGGAGGTTCTCCGCTAACAATAAAAAAGCAAGGCAAAAATCATTGCCTTGCTGAAGGAGCAGTTTGTATTGCGAAGTTTTTACTGATGTATCGTTCTATATCCTGCTCAGTTTGTAATACTGAAATCTTATACTTATACGGGGGCAATCTATCCTTCAATGTTCCATGTTCATAGCCTTTCGTCCATTTGAACATGAGCTTAAGCATATACAGTCCGGGCCTGTATCCGCACTTTTCAACGCGCAGCATTTGTTTTATCCAACGCAAAATGATCCGGCACTTTCGTGTATGAACGGGCGGTTCCAACAAAATGATAGAATCAGCTTCTTGCCACAGAATTTCAAAAATCTCACGTCCCGCGTCCTCGGCCACCCAGCTCTCGCTTGACAAGACTTCATTTATTAAAAAATCCCGTTCCGATTCCGGCCTTTTTCGGGTTCCTGTTATTTTGGAATCCGGGTCAGGTTCGTAGATAACGCTGTCCATCTCAAAGTAAGTGATTCCAAACTCTTTTGATATCTTTCGGGCCAGGGTGCTTTTCCCGCCGCCAACAGGCCCGGTTATGTATATTTTGCTGACCATGGCGCCTCCTGATGTTTATTTGCGCTTGCATACTGTCGGCATTTCGTGCGATGCAAAGCCCCGCAGACTCGACTCCTACACGATTGCTTTCATATACTTATAGTACAGATACATCCCCCGGTTTACCGTGTGCTGCATTTCTGTGTCCAGCGCCATGACCGCATTTTCCATAATCTCCCGCTCTTCCGGAGTTATCGCATGGTTGCTGTAGCGGGCTTTTGCGAATATCTCCGCAATGTCTTTTAAACAGAACGTTTTATCATCCAGCCTGATCTTGTCACCGACTCTGTCCGCGAATTGACCGGCCGTCTCGTTTGGTTTTATTGCATAGCCGAAAAACTTCATGTATTTCAGCAGCACCCCGAAATAGTGCCGAACCGCCTCGTTATCCCCTTTCTTATGTACCAGCATGTTCCTGCGATAAATCCGCACCGCCCTGAACGCGACAGCCCCCAGTGCCAGCGCAGCGGCAAGAATGATCAAATAGAGACCGAATCTGTCTTGCGCGTCATCGTCTTCTGCTGCACCCGGCTGCCGTATTACGGCACCCATATCCTGCCCCGGGGTGAGCATATCGATATGATCCAGCAGGTCAAGATAATCCAGATACCACGGCGGGGCGGGGCCTCCGCTGTCCCCGGGGACTTGGAATCCGGCGCCTATGTATGGCTGCGGCAGCCCTTCTGCCGGAGTCGGCTCAAACCTGTGCCAGCCGAAGCCTTCAAAATATACCTCACCCCAGGCGTGCCCCATGGTGTTCATTACATTGTAAAATCCGTGTTCATCGGGAATCCCCCGGACTAGGAAGCCTTCAACATATCTCGCCGGCATTCCCAAACTGCGCGCCATGACTACGAATGCCGTCGCAAAATATGTACAGTAACCCATCCGCAGATCGAACAGGAAATGATCTACAAAATCCCTGTTTGGCGGCGGGAATCCGGGCAGTAACGTATACTCAAAATTCTCGGTAAGATACGCTTCCAGCAATCTTGCACGTTCGTAATCATTCGCGGCACCGGCAGTGATTGACAAAGCCAAATCGCGGATACGCTCCGGAAAATAGCTCGGCAACTCTGTGTATGTTTCGTAAATCCAATCGGCACGCGGGATTAGATAATCATTCAAAAAATCTTCAAAAGGAATCTCAAATCCGTCGTGTACAAGTGTAACTTCAGCAAAATTCTGCCCGAATACACGACGCTCACGACTCATTCTATCGCTTATATCACGCAAAACTCCCCTGTACGAATACCGCAGCATATTGCCATGCCCGCTCCACGGGAATTCGCCCTGCCCATACTCGTCTAATTCGGCAAGAATAAAGTCGTTTAAGTCGCTGAATTGAGTAAAATAACGCGTGTTCCGGGGCATACGTTCATATGCGACAACTCTGCCGTTTGTGTCGCGATAAAAGCTGATGTTCTGGTTCGGCGAAGAGATGCCTTGCAGTATTCCCGCATAAAAAACGGAAAACGTACGGTATCCCAAAATGTCGATTTCCAGCGTCCTTGTTTCAAACATATCCGCGCCGATGTCCAAGTAAAAATGTTCTATAAACGGCCCAAAATCTTCCGGACTCATACCCGGCGGCATCCTCGGCCATATTATCATCACGACTTCTCCCGTTGTTGGATGGGCGATAAAAGTTATTTCATAATATAAATCTGCAAAAATAGGGTCATCAAAGTACATATGTATGCTTGACTCTATCTCCACCAAAATATCCTCTAACTCCAATCCCGGCAGCACAACCCCGGACGGCAGGAGCATCGGGTCTAACTCCGGGTATATTTCCCATACATCCACCCATAAACTCCAGTCTACTTCTAATCCCAGCCCCAATACAATATCTTCAAACTGCCTTCCTATGCTTTCATTTGCTGACATTATACGCTCTTCAAAATAAGTTCTCACAGACATAGTGCCCGGGTACAGGTCATCCAGCAGCCATGCTGTTACTTGACTTGCTGCGCGTTCGTGCAGTTCGATATTCTGCTGCATATCGTCAAAATCCACAGGCGTACGTCCCCAGAAGCTGTTTAACCACCAGCCGCCGGTGTAGGTGTCCAGAATCGCACCGGTCAAATAAGCCGGCATTACATCCCCGTCGGCACGCAGGCGCATGATAAGCCGCTCATGCCTTTGTATATCACCGCCAAGCCGCCCTCCACCTCCGCCGAATCCGATTTGCCCCAGCGAAAAGTATCTCGGCCCGAAAGTGAAGTATATCTCGTCGTTTATAAAATGAAACGGCCTTGAAACAAAGGTATGGGTAAGGTCGCGCCGAAAATTCCGCCCCGGCACCGGCAGAAGCGCGCCGATACCCACGCAGAAAAGCGCCACATACAACGCATACATCGCGTAAGAAGCTTTTTCGTTAGACTTGCTGCTGCATTTCAGATTCAAATGCTTTATCAAATACGCCACACCACAGAAAATAAATACAAAGAAAGACCACCTTAGATTGAAAAACCTTGATGTCAAAAGTATGCTGAAAATCGCGGCCGGGACAAGGAATAAAATTAGAAATTTGAATTTAAAATATCCGAAAATCGCCACAAATAATCCGACTGCAATGTTTATGACCCATATCACGGCAGTGTCATAACCAGGGCTGAAAAATTCATCGCCGATAACGTACAGTATGGTTCTCCTGATAAAATCCGCCGCCTGATTTGCGCGGTTGGGCACGTGGATATAATACTCATAAGGATAGTACGGAACGGGATAAGTGATAAAACCTATGCCGACAAATATGATGACGGAGGCAATCAGCGCAAGGCAGACCCACAGCAGCTTTCTGCTGGAAAAGACAATTTTGATTACACCGACTGTAACAAATATCCGAACCAGGCCGGCAACGTGGCCTTGATTAAACGTCGTGGTGCTTATTAACGCGGCGACTATGCTCCACGCCAATAAGACCCCGAAAGTCATCAAAAAGACTGTGCCGGACTCCCTATTCTTTTTAATGGTTTCCACTTTATTCATCTTCTATAAAACCTCAAGCGTTTTGTATTTCTTGAAAGTTGACGCAATGCACGTTTAATTCCCGCAGCTGATTTATTTCGTCATTGTATTCGGTTTCACTAAAATAGAAAACAGTTATGTTGTTGCCATACAGACGCAAAAACCGTATAGAGTCAAAGACATTCGGGTCTAAATCCTGTATGAAAACAATCAAATTCATTGGGCCGCCATAGACGTTTGTATACTTTTTCAGGTAATCGTTGAATATGCCGAAATCCCCGAATTCCAGCGCGGCGGCGGTTCTGTATAGATAGTCAAAATCAACGGTGAAGCTTTCGTCGTCATCTGATAGACAGCGCAAAGAAACAGGATGTCCCCGATTGGTGCAATAAGCCATCGCGGATACAAGCGCTTCAACAATGGCGTCTTCCAGCTCCAGATTATCATAATTCTCCGCATTCAGTGCAGAATTGTCCATCAGTAATACAGCGGCATTTCGTTCCGTTTCCTGAAAGTCTTTGCTTATAAGCTCATTTCTTTTCGCGCTGACTTTCCAATGTATCTTTTTATATCCGTCAGTAGGCTGGTATTTCCTCAAATCCGCAATCACGCTGTAATCTTCGTCATGTCTGTGATTCTTATCCGCCGCCGCGTCCTGAACCACGGAATCCAGCGGCAGAAACGGCAAGTCAAGAATCCGCGGGGTTACTATAAACGCAAGCGTCTCATCGTGCTTTTGCTTGAATTTGAACAGCCCCAGAAAGTCATAAATCAGGAGATTATTCACGCCTACTTTGTAACTCCCCCGGTATTTGGAGCTTATGTCAAATGTCACTTCATTGTTACTAAACGGCCGCACGGAAAAATACTTTTCCTCGCTGTCAATCTGCAGTCCCGGGCCGTACATCTCAAGCCGCGCTTGAATGCAAGTCCACGGCAAAAAAGAGTTGTTCTTCACGATAAATTTAAACTGAACAACCTCACCCTTCGCGACATATTCTGTGCTTAACTCTTCCTCTATCGTAAACTGCCGCTTAAAAATCAAAGACAAAATCAGAGACAACAGCGGCAGAAGCAAAACAGCGTAAAGTGCGGCATAAGTCATCGGATCCTGATTCAAGAATACATACAACAGCATAACAGCGGCAATAATGCCGTATACTATACGATTTTTAGCCATTACATTCTCCTAGTCTAAAAGAGGTACCTTTATTTGCGAAACTATGCTTTGCACAACTTCCGGCGCAGTGATTTTTTTGAACCGTGCCTCCTGCCGCAGGACAAGCCGGTGCTCTATAACAGGCACTGCCATTTTTGCCACATCATCAGGCAGGACGTAATCCCGCTCGTTATACAACGCCCAGGCCTGTGCCGCACGGAACAGGCAAATCGTGGCCCTGGGGCTTCCGCCGAGAGAGATGTTCGGATGATCCCGTGTCTCCCTTACTATGCTGACGACATAGTCGTTTATGCTTTTGTCTATATGTATATTCGCCACACTCTCCTGAATCTTCACAAGCTCTTCGGCGTTTGAAACAGCCTGCAGTGTTCTTAACGGATTATCCACCTTGAAACGGTCCAGCATTTTGCTTTCCTCATCGGCTGTCGGATATCCCATTGATATCCGCATAAAGAACCTGTCCAGCTGCGCCTCCGGCAGCGGATACGTTCCGAGGTATTCGATAGGATTCTGTGTTGCAAAGACGATAAACGGCTGCGGCACTTGATAAGTCTGTCCGTCCACCGTGACTTGATTCTCTTCCATAACTTCAAGCAGACTGGACTGAGTCTTAGGTGAAGTACGGTTTATCTCGTCCGCCAGGATTATCTGCGACATTATTGCGCCTTGCTTATACTCAAACTCCCCTGTTTTTTGATTATACATCGAAAACCCAGTTATATCCGAGGGCAGAATATCCGGTGTGAATTGAATCCGCCTGAAAGAGCAGTCGAACGATTTCGCAATAGCCGCTACTAGGCTTGTTTTGCCAACCCCGGGCATGTCCTCAATAAGCACGTGCCCCCTGCACATAAAGGAGCACAGCGCAAATTCTATCGCTTCCCGTTTCCCGATAATTACCCGCTCCACGTTGTCAACTATATTTTTCAGTGTTGTGACCATATCTTTTTGCATAAGACTTCTCCCCCAATATTTCAGACATTCGTTCATTATAACAGTTTTTAGGCAAATTTGCAAATGTGAATTTGAGAAAATTGATGGGAATGGCCACCTCGCCACCGCCGTCCTATGTGTAGGGGCGCGCATTGCGCGTCCGCTATATCTCTGTGTTTTGCAAATGCAAACGACACGGGTGGCCATTTGCCGCCCCTACAGGGTATGCGTTGCAAAACACCCTACATTTACCAGACTGCGATGAAAGTAAATTTCCAACAAAAAGCCTGTCGGCATGACAGGCGCTTTCTTGCATCCCGCACTTGCTTTTGGGGCTAACTTGCTGTAAAATATTAATCAACCCATGTATAAGGATGTGACAATTTGTTCTCGATTGACGAGATTTCTGATATGTTAGATGAAATCGCCGCGCAGTTGCCCGCGGAAGTGTTTCATAAGCTCAACGGCGGGGTGTCGTTGCTGCCGGATACGATTCAGAGCCACAACGACCCAGGCGGCGGACTGTACACCCTCGGCCAGTACCGCTATGACCAGATGGGGCGGTACATCTATATATTTTACGGTTCGCTCTGCGCCGTGTATCCGTATGCGACGGAGAATCAAATGCGCCGGCATTTGAAAGACGTTCTGACGCATGAGCTTACGCATCATCTGGAGTCGCTTGCCGGTGAACGTGATTTGGAAATTCAGGACGCGCGGGATATGGCCGAATACATGCGCCGCAAGGGTTTGCGTTGATGATCCAGTCATGGATCGTACCCCTCCCCTACGTAGCTGCGGCTTCCATGCCGCACTGCACACACCTCTCCGCATCGCAATTGATTTCGCTTCTATGTGTCAACTATTTAGCATAAATTTTATGTGAAATTATAAGGAGGAGCAATTATGGACAACACTATGCCTGCCGCTGCGGGGACTCACGTCTTGCCGCCGCTGCCGTATCCTTACGACGCGCTTGAACCGTTAATCGACGCGGAAACTGTACAGATTCACCATGACAAGCATCACAAAAAGTATGTTGACGATTTGAACAAGGCTGAACTGGCTCTCGAAACCGCAAGGACCGCGGGGGATTACAGCTTGATAAAACACTGGGAGAAAGAGCTCGCTTTCAACGGCTCCGGGCATATTCTGCACAGTGTGTATTGGGCCATTATGACAACCCCCGACACCGGCGGAATCCCGGAGGAATACACGGCAAAGTACATAAGCTGGTATTTTGGCGGATTCGACGCGTTTAAGGCGCAATTCAAAGCCGCCGCAGCTGCTGTTGAGGGTTCCGGCTGGTGTATCCTTGGCTATAACCCGGCGTTTTCCCGCCTGGAGATTTTGCAGTCTGAAAAGCACCAGGATTTGACACAGTGGGGCGTAATCCCCATACTGGTCTGCGATGTGTGGGAGCACGCATATTACCTGAAATACAAAAACATGCGCGCGGATTACATAGACGCCTGGTGGCGGCTGATTAACTGGAACGAGGTTGAGAAGCGATTCATAAAATCCGCGCGGGGAACGCTGCCGCTTACGGTTCTGTAGAAGTATCGCACACTAAGAACGTTTTCCGCCGCTGGAAGTGCAGGAGATGAACTATGAAAAAGCTATTGATTTTAGCATTCGCTATTACGATAATGTCAACCCTGTTTGCATGTAGCGCACAGGATACAGAATATGACGACACAAATATTACAAGAGACGACACAACTACAAAAGCTGACAGTGCAGCTACAACAAACGAAGACGCAACAGAGCCGCGAATTGTAAGGGCGCCTGCAGGTAGTGCGTGGGTAGACTATCTGACCTTTGAGCAGGTCTTACTACATGTAAGCACCGACATAGTAATCGCAAATTATGTTGGCAGCCGCCCCTTTGGGGAAACTGTGACAGAGTTTGAGTTCACTGTATTGGACAGGATTTTAGGCTATGCAGCCGACACCATATTTGTTTACGCGTCAAATGTTAATGAATCTGTTATGGGGGATACGGAAGGATTGAGATATAATCCAAGCACGTTAACCTTTAACAGCGGGACGGACTATTTACTGGTACTCAGAAAGCTGGGAGGTGCCTATATGAAAACACATCCCGATGGGTATGTGTTTTCTAGGAACCTTATCATCAACCTAGACAATCTGGATTTAAGCACAATGTACAACGAGTCCCTGTCACTTCATACAACTGAGATTAATTTCAACAGCAGGAGTCTTGATAGGGAGCAACTGCTTGCCTTTATAGCTGAGAAAACGGCAAACAATACGCCAGGGAGAGGGCATATACGCTCTAAAAACATTGTAGATATCGTCACCGGTTCACCGTATATCTTGATTGTTGAGATTAACGAATTTATTGCTAGGGCTGCAACTGATTTTATGCATAATGCCACATGCTTTGTCACTGTTGTCGAAGTGCTTGAAGGAGATATAGACGTTGGGCCTGAGACGATGGTTTTCTTCGCTGACACAGTGCAACCCGGGGAAAGGCACATCGTTGCAGCTGAGCGGTTAGATGGCGGCTCCTTCCTCGTCTTCACCTCCCGCAACAGCCTGTTCCGACTCGACCAACGTGACGAGATTCTCGCAATATTGAGTGATTAGGGCGGCTAAAGTAAGGATTAACAGCAAACGCCTGCCGGCAATTTTCAGCCCGGCAGGCGTTTTGTGTTGCTATAAACGTCGGGGATGCGCTATGTATTCCAAAATTCCCGCACCGCTATACATCAATATCTATATTGTTCATATTACGCTCTCCATCGCCATGGGGATTGTGCGCCTGCTGGGTAATCTCCATGCTTCTGGATGCGTTTCTGAATTTTATCCGCGACTGCCGGATTTCGTCCAGCGCCGAGGCAAGGGCATCTTCACTGCGTTTCATCGCATCGTCCACATATTCGTTCGCCACGCGTCGCAGCTCGTTTGAATTCCGCTCCGCATCTGAAACAATTTCCCTGCTCTGCTCATTCGCGATGCGCAGAACATCCTGCTCGTCAATCAATTGCCTTGCACGCTCTTCTGCGGCGCGGCGGATAGACTCCGCCTCACGCTTAGCGTTGTTTATGAACTCCGCCCTAGCGTCAATCAGACGCTTTGCTTCCGCCACTTCAGACGGAAACTGCGCTTTGATTTCATCCAAGATATCCAGCGCCTTGTCACGCTCTATCACGCATTTCTCCGCACCCAGCGGAAGACCCCATGCCTCCGATATCATCGCGTGGAGCATTTCCAGCAATTCCTGAACTCTGCCACTCATATTCTTACCTCCACTTTTCCGCTTTTTTTTGAACGTCTTCAATTATCTCTTTCGGCACAAAAGCCCGCAGATCCGCACCGTATTTCGCCATCTCTTTTACAACTGTTGAGCTAAGATAAGTATATTTCTCACTCGACGGCATGAAAAACGTCTCAATTCCCTGGTCAAGCTTTCTGTTGACCAGCGCGATCTGAAACTCCCTGTCAAAGTCCGACACCGCCCGCAAGCCTTTGATTATTACCTTGGCACCCCTGCCTTGCATATATTTGACAACAAGTTCGTTTGATGTTTCCACCACCACATTCGGGAACCTTGCAACAGTGCGCTTGATAAGCTCTACCCGCTCCTCACGATTAAACATCGGGTCCTTGCCGGAGTTGACCATGACGCAGACATACAGCTTATCGAACACAGCCGCAGATCTTCTTATAACATTCAAATGGCCGAGAGTTATCGGGTCAAAACTCCCGGGGTAAACGGCGATACTCATAATTTGCACCTATTATTGTTTTGTCTTGCCCCCGAGATACACGCGGTGTGCGTAGGGGCGGGGATTGCGGGCGCACAATGTGCTCCCCTGCAGGGGTTGAAGCGCCGAACACAATAGCACCCCGTAGGGACGACCGCCCCGGTCGTCCGCGGGACACAGAGGACTGAGTCCCCTGCAAGTTATTTCACGTACTTTGTTATTCTTACGCCGCCGTATTTGTATTCTTTACACGTGCCGAACGGCAGCATTTCCGGCAGTATTTCTTTTGTTTCGCATATGATTATACCATGTTCGTTCAATTTGTCAAATTCTATGATTTTTTGCAATGCTTGCATGGTAATCCCCGAATCATACGGAGGGTCGATAAAAATCAAGTCAAACTTCTCGTCGGAGTTCAAAAACGCAAGGGCGTCACAGAAATACACCACCGCCGACTCTGCGAACCCGCACAGTCTCAAATTTTCACGAACCAGCTCCGCCGACTCGCGTTTTGAATCGACAAACGTCACGGACTCGGCACCGCGTGACAATGCCTCAATTCCCAGCTGACCGGTGCCGGCAAAAAGATCCAGGACTTTTCTGCCCTCAATATCAAATTGTATGATATTGAAAATCGACTCTTTGACTATATCGCTCGTCGGCCTGATATCAGCCCCAACCGGCGATTTCAACTTCCGCCCCCTGGCAGTTCCGCTTATAATTCTCATTTTTTACCCATCGCTTTCAATTTAGTCGTTCTATTGCCCCAGTATTGCCATAATCTCGTCGCGTTGATCCATGCGGAATAAGCTGTTGCGGGAGGTGAAGACGAGGAAGCCGGGGACATCCTCCTCTAGCCTCTCAACCGCAACGATGTGCCTTTCACCGGTTTGCACTGTGTCGGCGAAAAAGACCGCCTCCACTTCAACCCCAACATCAATATCACCTTCGAGCACCTCAACAACAGTGACATAATAGATGTCGGTGGACATCCAGTCGCTTGTACCGCTATTAAGGCTGCGTGGCTCACCGATTTCAACGACCAAGACATAGGGCGATCCAGTGACGATGTCTACGATGTTATCTGAGCGGATGTGGTCTCTCCCCGGCGGATTATTCGCCGTTTTCTCGGTGATAAACGCAAGCAGCTCTTCCCTGTCAAGGCTCCGGCTGTTGAAATTAATTTCAGACGCATGGAGTGACACGGGTTCGTTGTACATTGTGCTTCCTGTCGGATTGTCTAAGTCGATGATAAGACCATTGATAAACAAAAACCCGTCAGGATGTAATTGTGCCATAGCAAGCCACAACCTTTCAAGCACCAACAAATAGTCAGTACCGCTACTAAAGGTTGACTCGCTTGGGTTATATGACGATGCCCCCATAACGCCCATAACAGATGCATACGCGTTTTCCGCGTAAACAAATATGGTGTCCGCGGCGTTGCCCAAAACTCTGTCCAACACAACAAACTCAAACTCCACCAATGTCGCCCCAAAAGGTCGGCTGCCAACATAATTTGCGATTACTATATCAGTGCTGACCAGCAAGGCCTGCTCAAAGGTCAGGTACTCTATCCGCATGCTGCCTATAGGCGCTCTTACAATTTGCGGTTCTGCTGAATTGCCAATCATTGCATCTGCCTCGTTTGTAATAGTTGTGTCATCAGGTTCTGTATTCGTTGCGCTGCACGCAAACAGGGTTAACATTATCGTAATACCCAATACTAAAATCATTAGCTTTTTCATAGTGTATCTCCTTTCTCGTTATTAAAATGCCCATATATCTTCTCCGCAACATTTTTCGGCACCACTTTTGATAATTCCTCAACATCCGCTTTCGAGATCGCTTTCAAACTGCCGAAACTTTTCAGCAGATCATTCCTGCGCTTTTCGCCGACGCCTTCTATCTCATCGAGCTTTGATTTAATCGTGTTCTTCGACCGCAAAGTTCTGTGATACTCAACAGCGAATCTGTGCGTCTCCTCCTGTATCGTGCCGATCAGCGCGAACGCGGCGGGGTTGCCTGTGATGCCTATCTCCTCCCCATCCGGCGACATCAGCGCGCGCGTTTTGTGCTTGGAATCTTTGACCATGCCGAACACCGGCAGATCGACGCCCGCCGCAATAAGCTCCGCCCTCACTGCGGCGGCGTGGGTTGCGCCTCCGTCAACCAGCAGGAGATCAGGCAACTCGGCAAATTTACTGTCCGCCTCGCTATGCCGCGCCATTCGCCTTTGTATAACCTCTTTCATACTGCTATAATCATCCGGCCTTTGCACCGACTTTATCTTGAAACGCCTGTAATCTTTTTTATACGGCCTGCCTCTTACAAAAACAGTCATCGACGCGACGATATCTGACGCCCCGGTGTTTGAGACATCGTACGCCTCAATACGCGCTGACAAATTCGGGAGTTTTAGCGCATTTTGCAGCCACTCCAGCGTTTTCAGCGCCTTTTCCTCTTTGGTTGAAACACGCTCCGTCTCTTCCCTGGCGTTTATATTTGCCGTCTCGACAAGTTTCAACTTATCGCCGCGCTGCGGGATTAATATCGTTACACGGCGGCCCGCTATCTCGGTGAACAGCTTTTCAAGCAGCTCCGAATCCGGCGTGGCGAACGGCAGGCAGATTGTCTTCGGCAGAACGCCGCGTTTTTCGTAATATTGCCTGACAATGCCTGACATCGCATCCGGGTCGTCTTCAAGCGGCGTGTCGAACAGCTCGAAATCCTTTGAGATCAGATTGCCGTCCACGTAATGCAGAACCGTAAAACAACTTTTCACCGGGCCGCGGAAAAATCCCGCAACGTCAGTGTCAGCCATTGAGCCTGCAATGACAAGCTGCTTCTGCTCCAGCAATTGCACGGCGCGGAGCCTGTCGCGTTTCTCGGCCGCGAGTTCAAACGAGAGATTTTCTGCGGCTTCATCCATCTCTTTTGTAAACTTTTCAATCAGCGCCGCCGTTTTGCCGTGAAAAATATCCACCGCCGCCTCAATTGATTCCCTGTACTCCGCCGCTGTCGCGCCTTTCTGGCAGTATGCCCGGCACGCGCCTATATGATAATGCAGACACGGGCGCTCTTTCCCGGCGATTTTGGCAAAATCTTTCCCGCAAGTCGGGATTTGCAGCGCTTTGCAGACAGTCTCAATCGCCTCCCGCGTGACGCTTCTGTTGCCGTACGGGCCGAGGTATAACGCCCCATCCTTCTCTTGCTTTCGGGCGATTGTAAACACGGGATATTCCTGTTTTAAATCCACCCTAATAAACTGATAGCCCTTATCGTCCCGCAGCCGTATGTTATACTTCGGCATGTGGTGCTTGATAAGCGAATTCTCCAGCACCAACGCCTCGAACTCGGAGTTCGCGATTATCACGTCAAAATCGGCGATTTTTTCGACAAGCGCATAAGTTTTAATATCATGCACACCGCTGAAATAGCTGCCGACCCGGTTTTTCAGTTGCTTCGCCTTGCCGACATATATGACCTTGCCGGACTTGTCCATCATTATATAAACACCCGGCAGCTGCGGCAGCGCCAGCGATTTTTCACGCAGATTTTCCAATACGAGAAATCCTCCCAAGATTTATACATGCAGAAGTGTCCGTTTTATTTGTCTGTGGAAAATGCTTATTAACCGAAGTTTGAATAGTGCATAATCAACAAAATCCTAAACAGGACATCGCATTGCACTTTCAATTTGTTTCGCCAATCTGTTTCAAGTGCAATTCCGCTGTATGGACTCCAATAAAATGAATTTTTGGTTGTAGAACACTTGAAATTCAGATTTAAATCCTCGTCAATCAGTGTAAGCATTGCTTCATATTCGTTTTTCAATACAGCAACACGGTTGAGAATCCCGCACCGCGCATACAGTTCCATAATGTCAAACCATGAAGGGCTTACGACTTCATCATTTATTGAGCCGTCAGTAATAGACGTAAAAAGGAACGACCAGCACGGGCTTATGAATTGCCCACGTTTGTAGGTGTAAACATCAACGCCGGATTGCGAGAAGGTAGAAAGGCGACTCACACACTCAGCCAGAAGGGATTTATTTTGTTCGCTCCGCCAGCTTTGGCTGTAAGCAAGCATACGAAGATGGTACATGCACGGCCACAACACGCCTTTTTTGAAACAAGCCTTCCTCCTGTGCGTATCAACCGCATCTTCAGATTTTTCATAATTTAACACGTTCGCAAAATTGGCAAGGGAAAAATCAACATCGTGTTTCAAGTCGATAAAATGACCTTTGGGCAGACGATATTCGTACCCCGCTCTCAGAATAATTGAGCTTCTGTATAGATATAACCCGAAAGATGTATATGAATAATCATTATCGGGTGCTTTTGGTTCTTTAAAACTGTATGCCAAATCGAAAGGTTCTTTCTGCAAAAGGCAGTTTACCGCTTTTGAAATATATTCGTTATCATGTGGGAAACCCTTCTCTGCAAGGTATCGAAGACCGACTTCCATGTTATCGTAATATTTGCCACCGACATAGTTGCCATGAAAGGCATCACCAAACCAACCGTCAGGTTTTTGCGACCGAACGATGAGTTGGACGATTTTTTGCAGGATTATTTTTTCTAAAAGTCCGGCTTCCTCGTTTGGGGATAGGCAACCAAACACTTCCTTTTTAACGCGCAAGACAATGGACGGGTCGGCGTTTTCAAGCAGGAAGTCTGCTATCTGTTGTTTCATAGTTAATCTCGCATTATATAAATTTTCTGCACCGATTTGCTTGCCATTTTCAATAATTATAACACAGCCATCACCGCAAGCTCAACGATATTTTACAAAACCCGATTCTTGTAGTACAATAACACACAAAGGTGGGATACTAAATGCTGGGGCTTGAAAAAAATTCTGAACATACCGTGACAATTGAGAGCTACAACTCATCCGGCTCCGGTGTTGCGCGGATTGATGGGCTTGTTGTTTTTGTCAAGGGTGCGATAAATGGCGAGGTTTTGAGGATCAGGATTCTCAAAGTAACCAAAGGCGCGGCTTTTGCGAAGATTGTGGATATCATAACCCCCTCGTCGCACAGGATCATTCCCGCGTGTGAAAGCTTCGGCAAGTGCGGCGGCTGCGATTTTTTGCACATGGATTACGCCGAGGAGCTGGAGCTAAAACGTCGGCGCGTGGAGGATTCGCTGAAGCGTATCGGCGGGTTTGATATCAGCGTCGCGCCGGTCGTTCCGTCCGAGGCTCAGGAGGAGTACCGCAACAAGGCAATCTTCGCCATCGAGAACGTGGACGGACACGCTATCGCCGGATTTTACCGGGAGCGCAGTCACGATATCATCCCGGCGGAAAACTGCTTGATTCAGACCGATGTGTCCCGCAGAGCGGCGGTAGCAGTCACCCGCTGGATGGATTCCTGCGGAATCCCCGCCTATGATGAAAAGACACACAAAGGAGCAATCCGCCGTGTGTTCTGCCGGTACGCCGCCGGAACTGATACGGCTCAGGTTGTAATCACAACCGCCGACAAGCGTTTGAATCATTTGGATCAGCTTATAGACGAGATCAAAAGAAGCTGTCCCGAAGCCGCCAGCATTATTTTGAATGTCAACAAAACACACGGGAACACAGTTCTCGCGGGATCGTTCCGCACTATCTGGGGCGAAGACGCTATCACCGACGAGCTATGCGGCTTAAAATTCAAACTGTCGCCGAGGTCGTTCTATCAGATCAACCGCGTTCAGGCCGAGAAGCTGTATCTCAAAGCGTTGGAACTCACCCAACTCAGCGATGACGACTTAGCCGTAGACCTATATTGCGGCGCGGGTACGATAACACTGTTGCTGGCGCAATCCGCCGGACGCGTGATCGGCGCGGATATAACGGACGACGCGATTATCGACGCCCGCGAAAACGCCGAACGTAACGGCATCAGGAACGCCGAATTTATCTGTGCCGACGCGTCCGCGGCGGCTGAACAGTTGAAGAACACAAAGCTCACTCCCGCCGCCGTAGTCGTTGACCCGCCCAGGCGTGGACTCACGCCGGATGTGATACAGACGATCTCCGACATGTCGCCAAAGCGTGTTGTATACGTCTCCTGCGACCCGGCAACGCTGGCGCGGGATTTACGGGCATTTTGCGACCTTGGGTATGAACTTTCCGACGTGACGGCGTTTGACATGTTTCCAAGATGTGCACATGTAGAGACGGTAGCGTTGTTGCGAAAGAACGATATAAAGTGTTATGTATGTGATGAATTTTTAGATAAAAACACACATCTTGAGCATATAATCCCAAATGCAATTGGCGGGTTTCTCAAATCGAAAAAATTAATCTGTAATGCTTGTAATGGAAAATTGGGTAAAATAGACTCAAAGTTGAGCGATCAATTACTTTTCATTTCGAATATGATAGGAATTAAACGCGACAGAGGGAAATCTCCCTCGTTTCAAACCTCTGATGGAATAGGATATATTAAGCCTGGAGGTGAGTTTATCCTACACAAACCAACTATTCGCAGACGTGAAATTAAAATTTTGGAAGGTGGGGCTGAAATATCAGCTAATATTTCAGCCCCACCTTCCAAAATGGACGAACAAATAAAAAGTATAGAAAACGAACTTAGACAAAAGGGCGTGCCGGAAGAAAAAATATCAGAGGTAATTAATACAGCAAACGCAGCCAGAATTCGCTATTATCAAAAAAATTCAACTTCCATTAGCTTTGATCTTGGCGACGATGGGTTCCGTGCAATTACAAAAATCGCTGTAAATTTTTTCATTCATAAGGGCGGAGATGCTAAACACATCAAACACCTATTACCATACATCCAGAACAACGAAGAAATAGAGTGTGTTAATTTTTATTACCCAGAAATGGAAATCATTGAAAATCGAGATAATGATATATTGCATTCAATAATTATCATCGGAAACAAAAAGCAGAAACTATTATACGCATATGTAGAATTATTCAATTTTCATAAGTGTGTAGTATTGCTTAGCACTGAATATGAGGGCGATTGTTTTTGTGAAAACTATTTTTTAAATGTTCTCAACGCACCTAACACCACAAGTAAAAAATTCAACTTATGTATTTCTAAAAAAGCACTTATTAATGCTGTCCAAGAAAAGGAATTTCCCATTAATGAATTTAAGAGTGCGTATGGTAAACTAATGGCTATTGTACACAAAAAGTGGCGATCCAATCAGCTTGCGGATATTGTTGAACGTTCTTTCAATAAGTTCCCAAAAGGAATCTTAATGAACGAAGAAATGTTTAATGAACTTATGAAAGAACTCATTCCTTTTATTGTATCTCAAATCCCTTGTGAGGATGATGTATAACGATACTGCTGCCTTTTGCAAAAAGTCTAATTTAATCTGGGAGAGAACATTTATGGAAAACAGCCTTTCTAATGATAGAACCGCGAAAGAATTGTTTGAACTTTTGGCGCAAACAAGCTCCAGTCTTGCCAAAAGAGATATTCTGATCGAAAACGGCGAGAATGAGCGTTTTAAGCTCTTGCTTAAATATCTGCTGAACCCGTTTTTAATTACCGGGATCTCCACAAAGAAAATCACGAAAGCGACAGAGAAAGAGCCGGGGCAGATTTTTGACTCTTTCCCGGATTTGATGGAATATCTGTTCGCCAACAACACCGGCACCGATGAAATAATCGCGAGTATTCAGCATTTTTTGAACAAACAGGATGACGACATGCGGGATTTTTACGTCTCAATAATAACAAAAAGCGCGCGGCTTGGCTGTGATATCAAATCGGTAAACAAGGCGTTCGGCAAAGATTTTATACCGCAGTGGGAAGTGCAGCAGTCATATAATCTTGAAAAATCCCCGTTGAAAGAAGACGAATGGTTCAGCCTGAGCCAAAAACTAAACGGCGTGCGCGGGACGTTTTTTGAGGGCAGGATTTTCAGCCGTCAGGGCAAGGAGTTCCTGGGTCTGGAGCATATCATTGACGATATAAAACAGCTCTTCTCCGACCCGGAAAACTGGGTGCTGGACGGCGAGCTTATTCGCGTTAATACAGAGGGCGTCCCGGACAACGAGAATTTCAGAATCGGCACCGGGATATTAAGTCAGGACGAAGCCGACAAGAGCTGTATGCGCCTGATTGTGTTCGACATCCTGCCCGCCGCCGAATTCTCCGCCGGTGAAAGCGAACTGCGCTACAAATCCCGCCTTGTCGTATTGAAAAATTTACGCGAAAAAATCACCGAATTGGATTTGCGTAATATCGCAACGATTGATATCCTGTATTCCGGCGACAATACAGCAATGATTGATTATTATCTGGAAAAGATGGTTCTTGAGGGCAAAGAAGGGCTGATGCTCAACCGCGACAGCAAGTATTATTGCAAAAGGCACAACGGCATTTTGAAAGTCAAACAATTTTATGCAGTTGATTTAAAAGTGCTTTCCGTTGAAGAGGGTTCCGGCAGATTAAAAGGCAAACTCGGCGCTTTTGTCGTAGACTATAAAGGCGGCAAGCTGAACGTGGGTTCCGGAATGTCGGATGAACAGCGCGAAGAGTTCTGGGCGGATCGCGAATCCCTCCCCGGCCGTGTGATTGAGGTGAAATACAAAGAAGAAAGCAGCGACAAAAAAACCGGGGCGCGAAGTTTGCAATTCCCGATTTTCATTTCGCTGAGAGAACCGGGTAAAGAAGAGAGTTATTATTAATTTTTAACTTATGCCGGAATTTTATCAGGGCGTGTTTTACTTTCTTGTAAACACGCCCTGAACATTTTGTATGTCCCTATTCCTCGTTGCAAATCACAACATTCTTTATCGCGCCGCGTTCCGAGTCGTTCAGCGCTTCTTGAATATCGTCCAGCTTGAACCTGTTTGTCAACAGCGCGTCGATATCTATCTGGCCGGTGCGGTACATTTCCATGTACTTCGGAATATCGCGCCTCAGCGTGACCGCGCCCATTACGCTGCCTGTCATTCTTTTGCCCAGCAGGAACTCAAAAAAATTAAACGCTTCCATGCCCTCGTCCCGCGGATGTCCGTGCCCCACAATAACCATTTGCCCATAGTCAGCGGTGAGGTTGAACGTTATTCGCTTAACCCCCGGCCCCGCGACAGCTACCATACTGTGATCAACGCCGTAACCGTTCGTGATGGCCCGAACCGCTTCGGCGACATTCTCGACTTCGTTTGGGTTGATACAGTGCGTCGCGCCGAATTTTTTCGCGGCTTCCAGCTTTTCTGGCTTGGTGTCAATCGCTATAATCGGCACGCAGCCGCAGTGTTTTGCTGCCATGATTGCCGACATCCCGACACCGCCGCAGCCTGTAACGGCGTACGATTCGCCGGGCTTTGGCTGCGATCTGTTCAGTACCGCCCCGAAGCCTGACATAAATCCGCACGCCAACGCAGAACCGATTTCAAAAGGGATATCGTCGTCCAGCTTACAGAGCATGGCTTCATGCACGTTCGTGTACGTGGCGAATCCTGCAGTCCCGGAACATGTTTGAATCACGCGCTCCCCATTCAGGCGCGTAAAGCAGCTATCCACACGGAATGACATCGGCGGAATATTCTCGCAGAACCAGTGTCTGTCGTGCAGACATTGATCGCAATACCCGCAGCCTTGGCGCACTTCGGTACACAGCACCCGGTCGCCCGGTTTAACATAAGTAACCTTGTCCCCGATCTCGGTAACAATCCCGGCGATTTCATGCCCGGCGGCCCCGGGACCTTCATATTCGCCGTGCTCGCCGGTATTGGCATGGATATCGCTGTGGCAGATCGTACACGTCATAACTTTCAGCCTGACGTCGTACTCCCCCAGATCGTCGAGTTCAACCTCCTCAACAACAACCTCACGCCCCATCCGCGGAGCCAACGCAAGCTTCACACGCATTTTTGCCATGCTCTTGCACCTCTTTTCATTCTTTTTGATTTGTGCTATTATAACATAAACGTCAAAGAAAATGAAGGAGAGATTTTTTATGGATACCACCGCGATTAGAGCGCTGCTGCAGCTATATTTCGACGCAAGCTTTGAGTCCGACGGCGAGAAAATGGCGAAAGTTTTCCACGATGCCGCGCACATCTACGGCCACGGCGATGACGGGAGTTTGCTCGACACGCCGAAAGCCCCGTTTGTGGCCCTGATAAGCTCATTCCCACTCGGTTCATCAGACCCGGCGTTCGTCAGAGATGACGAGATACTATCAATCGACTTCACCGGTGAAAACACGGCAGTGGCTCGTGTACGGTTGAGAATGGGCGGCATTGTTTTTACTGATGTTTTGAGTTTGATTTGTATTGACGGCGAGTGGAGTGTGATATCTAAGCTGTACTCTGGTGTTACGGTGTAATGGAGGGCCAATGATGAGTGAAAAGGATTTATCTTTAGCATTCGCAGAAGCTGCAGCAAAGGAAAGTGTCAATAAGCTTGCAGAAGCAATTTGGTGGGTTCTTCCCTTATTTTGGAATACAACGTAAAGCGGTAGATGCATATATCACCGAAATAACCAATAGCAACTTGTCCCCAGAGATAAAGGCAATGACAATAGCCAACACCAAAAAAACTTTTAAAGAGTTTAAAAATCAGGCCGCTATTGCCGAAATCGCTATGAAAAATGCAAAAACAGGAACTGACTTTAATGAATCGTCCAAGGTGGATGACGACTGGTTGGCGCGGTTTATGGACGCTGCAAAATTTGTATCAAATGAGGACATGCAATTTGTCTGGGGCCGTATTCTGGCAGGAGAATTTGAGAAGCCTGGTTATACACCACCTCAAATGACTAGAGTGTTGTCAGAAATTACACTAAAATATGCACAAATATTCACGACACTTTGCAGCTTGAGATCGAATATGCTGGTGTGTGACTCGCGTTCTAAACTTCTCGCTCAATCAAATAAACTGATCATCAACTACAAAGACCCAATTTTTGAAACGATACAAATCAATTTCAAGACACTAAGTGAGCTACATAACTATGGGTTAATTGAATTTAGTACAATGGGATTCATTGATAAATTACAAAAGGAAATCTATCCTGAGCTTTTCTTAAAATATGGAAACGATGTGATAAAGGTGATTGATTATCCTGATAATCAATTTCCAATTGGTCAAGTATTATTAACTGATGTTGGTGCGTGTCTAGCTAACATTACTGAAACACAAACTGTGGAAGGTTATTTAGAAAGTCTCAAAACGTACCTTACGAAAAATAACGTGAAACTATCTGAAAAGCAAGAAATCTGGGGCATCGATGAGCCTATCCCACAACCATCCCCATCAACGCCGTCCACGTGAGACACTCCACCACACCATCAGCCATCAACCCAGCATCCCGCTGGAACGCAACAACCGCACGCTCCGTCATCTCCCCAAACATCCCGGACAATCCCCCAGTGGCGAACCCCAGCGTGTTCAACGCTTGTTGCAGCACCAGAACATACGCCCCGACGCTGCCGAGACTCTGCATAGGGTATCCCCCGGTACCGCAGGCCGGAACGCCGCGGCGTTGATCGAAATGCACCCATCTCGGTGTGCGCCAGGCGGGGTCTACATAGCTCCATATCCCGGAGGTGATCGCCAAGTCTCGCAGCTCCGCCCGCTGCGCGTCGTTCAGATTTTGCCCAACGTCAAACGCGAGTCCGGCATAGTGCTGCGACATCGGCGAGTGCCCGCCTTCCGACGGGAGTCTGAACGCGAATCCGACATGAATCGGTCTGCCGTATAAGGCGCGAAATCGATTCCAAGCCTGCATTGCCCGCTTTTCCGTCCAGAGCAAATCACTGCGGCTGCTACCGCGGAACTCGCGAACCCGCAGCGTGCCGCCGGTGATATACGGCATCGGGTCGCTCTCCCCGCTTGTATACGTCTCCATTATATATGTGTCATTGTTGAAAACCCTGATCGTTGCCATGAGCTATTTCCCCCAAAAAGTATGTTGTTAATAATTTATGCCGATTTCAGGAGGGTTGTTACAATCCGGTTGACAATCCGCGCGTCCTATGCTACTATTAAGAGGAGAAAAGCTGTGATGGAAACCAAGTAAGAGCGCGTATGCCCGAAAGAGAGTTGCCGGATGGTGAGAGGCGCGGGGCTAAACGTTTCCGAATACATTTCCGTAGCCGCCCGCCGAAATCCCGGTTCAGCCGGGCCGCGTAGGCGTGAGCCGTGTGGTGCGCGTTATTGCACCGGGTGCCCCGCACCCGCTAAGGCCGTTTGCCGTGAGGCGGCGGTGAATCAGAGGTGGTATCGCGTTTATTCGCCCTCTGTCCGTGTTAGGACAGGGGTATTTTATATTTTCGGGAGGATTTAGCATGACACTATACGAAGAACTGACAGCCCGCGGCCTTATCGCGCAGGTGACGAATGAGGCGGAAATCAGCGAGATGATAGACAACGGTAAAGCCACGTTCTATATCGGTTTTGACCCGACGGCCGATTCACTGCATGCCGGTCACTTTATGGCGCTGTCTTTTATGAAACGGCTGCAAATGGCGGGCAACAAACCTATCGCCCTTGTCGGCGGCGGCACCGGCATGATCGGCGATCCATCCGGCAGGACCGATCTGCGCAACATGATGACTGTTGAAGATATTGAACATAACTGCGAATGTTTTAAAAAGCAGATGTCAAAATTCATTGACTTTTCTGAAGGTAAGGCGCTGATGGTAAACAACGCCGACTGGCTACTCAACCTGAATTATGTGGATTTTCTGCGTGAATTCGGCGTGTGCTTTTCCGTCAACAGAATGCTGGCGGCAGAGTGTTATAAACAACGGCTCGAGCAAGGGCTCTCATTCCTTGAGTTCAATTATATGATCATGCAGAGCTATGATTTCTACGAGCTTTTTCTGCGGCACGGCTGCAACATGCAGTTCGGTGGAAACGACCAATGGTCAAACATGCTCGGCGGGACTGAGCTTATCCGCAGAAAGCTCGGCAAAGACTCGCACGCTTTGACAATCACACTGCTGTTGAATTCTGAGGGCGACAAAATGGGTAAAACGGCAAAAGGCGCGGTATGGCTGGATGCTGAGAAGACCAGTCCGTTCGAGTTCTATCAATACTGGCGCAATGTTGCAGACGCCGACGTTATAAACTGCCTGAAGCTGCTGACATTCCTGCCGCTTGAGGAAATCTTGGAAATGGAGAAACTGCAAGGCCAGGAGCTCAACCGCGCAAAAGAAGCTTTGGCTTACGAACTGACATCGCTGATTCACGGGCAGGAAATTGCCGAGCGTGAACGTGATACCGCGCGTGACCTGTTCAAATCCGGCGGAGCTGCCGATATGCCAACGGCGGAACTCACGGCATCCGACTTCACCGAAGGCACGATTGATATTTTGTCTATATTGCAAAAATCCGGCCTGTGTCCTTCTAAGTCAGAAGCTCGCCGAGCTGTCGAACAAGGCGGCGTTGAGGTAAACGGCGATAAAGTAACGTCTTTCAGCGCAAGTTTTACTCCGGATGATTTTTCCGACGAGGGATTGATTATCCGGCGCGGCAAGAAAAACTTCCGCCGCATTATCTGCAATTAATATTTGTAAGGGCGCGCATTGCGCGTCCGTGAATCTTGTTGCATTTCCGAGAGATTTGCACGGACGGTCAATGGCCGCCCCTACAACGGGTACAACAGACGCATATGTTGTTTTAAAATGTGCCTCAATATTTTTCGATAACAATTGACAGCGATCCCTATTGATTATATAATATCAATTAGAGTCAAGTTTTAATAAGGAATGATATTATGAAAGAACGGAATACATTACAACGAAAAATAGTGTCAGATGCGATTGAGTATTGTCCACCCCATTTTTCCATTGAAGACCTATACAGCATAATCAAGGAAGAGTATCCCTCAATCAGCAAAACTACAGTTTACCGTAATCTCCGCCAGCTTGCGAAAAACAGTCAAATCCGTCAGGTAGTTTTGCATGACGGGTTGGAACGGTATGAGCGTAACTCCCCGTTTCACTATCATTTTAAATGCGTAACATGCGATGGGATTTTTGATATAGACACCGGGGTTTTGTCCCAGGTCGAGTTTGGGAAAATCAGCAAACTGGTCGAAGAATCTTACGCGCTCACTGTTGAGCAGCATTACGTGATGTTCAAAGGCAATTGCAATTCTTGCGAATAGGCCATGCCTGAGTAGTAAATTTGCATAACTGCCGATTATAGGTTTTATGCATGATTGCCAAAACACACAATTGACTTTTCCTCGTTAAAGCGCTATAATTTTTCAATAAGTTATTTCAGATTTTTAGAGGAGGATTATAAAATGAAGAAGAGAACATTGAAAGTTTTTAGTTTGGTACTGGTTCTTGTCATGGCGCTTGGCCTGTTGGCCAGCTGTGCGAACGATGACAACAGTGATGTTAACGAAATCACCATCGGTATCTTGGCACCGCTGACTGGGGGTGCGGCATACTTCGGTGAATCCGTCCGCAACGGACTTATGCTGTACATAGACGAGTTTAACGCACGCGGTGGATTGCAGATCAATCCCATTTTGCGCGATGAGGAAGGTAACATGACCATCGCTGTCACCATGTACAATTATCTTGTGGATCAAAACGTGACCGCGATTATCGGCAGCGTAACCAGCGACCCGACAAGGGCTATTGTCCCGCTTGCTTTTGAAGATAATATGCCTATGATCACAGCCTCCGCTACCCATGCGGGCGTCACGGTTCATCCGGACACCGGCCAGGTATTCACCAATATGTTCCGCTCCTGCTTTATTGATCCGTTCCAAGGTACAAAGATGGCAGATTTTGCCTTTGAGGAATTGGGTGCGCGTACAGCCGCTGTTCTGTACAGCAACGAGATTGCCTATTCCATCGGCTTGATGGAAGCGTTTATACACAGAGCCGAAACGCTTGGGCTTGAAATTGTCCATATCGAAAGACACGCCGACCATGCTGTTGATTTCGTTGGTCAGCTTACTAACATCGCGGCTCACAATCCGGATGTTCTGTTTGTTCCGGGATATAATTACCATGTCGCATTGATCGGACCGCAAAGCGTTACAGCCGGACTCACCGATACCGTACTTCTCGGCGCTGACGGCTGGGCCGGTTCGCTTGAACGCATGGAGCATGACCCGTCAAGTATTGAAGGTTCGTTCTTTATGACCGGCTTCACCCATGAGTCTACAGAACAGCATGTGCTGGACTTTATCTCCAGATTTGAAGCTGAGTATGGCATTCCGCCGAACATGTTCGCTGCCCAGGCGTACGATGCCGCGATGATTCTTATCGCCGCAATTGAGCGGACGCTGGCCGCGACCGATTACGAGCCGGACAGCGAAGCATTCAGACTCGCATTGATAGACCAAATGTCGGCCACCGATATCCAGGGCGTCACGGGTCGTATCACTTTTGACGAGTTCAACAACCCGCAAAAGACAGCGTTTATCATCCACATTGTAGATGGCGTAGAAAGATTCTGGGGAACGTTCTAAAAAGTTGATAGTATACAGTTGACAGTTGACAGTTAACGAAAGACCGGGCAAGGCGCATAACTGTCAACTGTCAACTTTCAATTGTCAACTGTACGTAAGGAGGTCTGGCAATGCTGCTTGTCTCGCAATTAATCAACGGACTCCAGTTGGGTTCTATATACGCGCTTGTCGCCTTGGGCTACACCATGGTATACGGCATTATCAAATTGCTGAACTTTGCCCATGGGGAAATCATCATGGTAGGCGGTTATATCGCGCTGTTTTCTCTCACTTTGGGGAATTTCCATCCTGTCGTGGCGGCACTTTTGACTGTGGCGGGGTGTACTCTTTTAGCCGTTATTCTGGAAAAACTCACATACGCCCCACTTAGATTCGCGCCGAGACTGTCGCTTCTTATCACCGCCATCGGTATATCTATACTTTTGCAGAACGTCGCTCAATTCTTTTTTGACGCAGCGCCTCGGTCTTTTCCGGCCAGTGAGCTTTTCCCCGTGGGTACTGTCATGCTCGGCAATGTATCCGTTGCCTACACTTCGCTGGTCACCATCGTTTTGTCAATCGTATCGATGATCTCCCTTACCATACTTGTCCAAAGAACAAAGCTAGGCAAAGCGATGCGGGCCGTCAGTGAGGATACGGAAGCGGCTCAGCTGATGGGTGTCAATGTGAACAATGTTATCACTTTCACTTTTGCTGTCGGTGCCGCTTTGGCCGGTATCGGGGCGCTTCTATTCGTCGCACGATTCCCGCAGGTCACCCCCACCATGGGGGCAATGCTCGGCCTGAAAGCGTTTGTCGCGGCTGTTTTGGGCGGAATCGGATCCATCCCCGGAGCGATGGTCGGCGGATACGCCGTTGGTCTTATTGAAGTATTGGCTGTTTACGTCGGCCTTTCCAGATGGACTGACGGACTTGTGTTCCTAGTTCTCATCATCGTTCTTTTGGTGCGCCCCACCGGGATCATGGGACGAAAACTGATGGAAAAAGTATAGCGGCAGACTTGTCTTTCGCCAAATTGAAAACGGAGAATGGGATAATTATGAAAGAATTTAGAATCTCCATGCCAATGCGCTATATAATCAACTCGCTTTTGCTTGTCGCGTTTATAGTGGCGGGGCATTTGATTACGCAAAGCGGACTTCTGGGCCGGGCGCATAATGCCAATATTGTCAGTGTGGGTATTTTCATCATACTCGCGGTTTCTCTGAATTTATCCACAGGGTATTTAGGTCAACTTCCGCTTGGACATGCCGGGTTTATGGCCATTGGCGCCTATGCCGGGGCGATTTTTTGGCGGTCTGGTCTCCTTCCGTCAACCGCTTCTGTCCCCGCCGGTCTCCTCGTGGCAGGTCTGGCCGCCGCTGTTGTTGGGGTGATTATCGGTATCCCGGCTTTGCGCTTAAAGGGAGACTATCTGGCGATTATCACGCTTGGATTTGGCGAGATAATCCGCGTAATCATAAATAATCTTGACTCTGTTACAGGCGGAGCGGGCGGCCTTCACGGTATTCCGCGTCACTCGAACTTCCTTATCGTTTACTTATGCGTCATTATCTGCTGTATCGCCATCCATATGCTGATGAAAAGCAGACACGGCAGGGCTATTTTGTCAATTCGGGAAAACGAGATTGCGGCCGAAAGCTGCGGTATAAACACCACTTATTACAAAGTCATGGCCTTTGCCTTTTCTGCTTTCTTCGCCGGTATAGCCGGGGCGTTATTCGCCGGAAATATCGGCCTTTTAGTCCCTGGGGAGTTTGATTTTATGACGAGTATTAACATATTAATGATCGTCGTTCTAGGCGGAATGGGTTCTATGGCGGGTTCCGTCATCGCGGCTTCTATTCTGACAAGTTTGCCGCTGTTCATGGCCGCGCTGAACGAATACCGAATGATTATTTACGCACTTATGCTGATTATTGTCATGCTGTTCAAACCGTCCGGCTTGCTTGGCACTTATGATTTTTCACTCAGCCGTCTGCTTGAAAAGCTGATACGCCGCCGCATTGCCGCAAAGTCTAAAGTAAAGGAAGGTGAGGCATAAATGCGTGACCCGAAAATTCCTTTAATCCCGGAACGCGACCATAACAAAAGCCCCGTTTTGGAATGCGTCGGCCTCGGTATTGACTTCGGCGGTCTGACCGCGGTGGATGATTTTAACATCACCATCAGCCCGACTGAAATTTGCGGTTTGATCGGCCCCAACGGCGCTGGAAAGACTACTATATTTAATCTGCTGACAAAAGTCTACAACCCCACCCGCGGTTCGATCTTTCTTGAAGGCAAAAACACAAAACGCTACAATACCAAAGATGTCAACAAAGAAGGAATCGCAAGAACTTTCCAGAACATCCGCCTTTTCAAGAACCTAACCGTTCTGGAAAACGTACTAGTCGGTCTGCATAATGAGATGGACTATCGTTTGTTCGGGTCAATCTTCCGTCTGCCCAGCTACTGGCGGTCGGAGCGTATCGCCCGGGAGCGCGCGCTTGAGCTTTTGTCTATCTTCAACATGCAGGATATTGCCGAGCATAAGGCAGGTAGTCTCCCCTATGGCTCTCAGAGAAGGCTTGAAATCGTCAGGGCGCTGGCCACAAATCCCTCTATTCTGCTTTTAGATGAGCCGGCAGCCGGAATGAATCCTGCGGAGACGGAGAGTTTGATGGAGCATATCGGTCAAATCCGTGATACGTTCCAAATCGCCATCTTTCTCATTGAGCATGACATGCAACTGGTAATGGGTGTCTGTGAGGGCGTGGCAGTTCTTAACTATGGCAAGCTTATCGCCAAAGGCACACCATCTGAAATCCAGAGAGACCCGCGTGTCATAGAGGCTTACCTGGGTACAGGAGGACAGGCTGATGCTTAAAGTCAACAACATAGACGTCTATTACGGCAATATACATGCCATCAAAGATATAAGTTTCGAGGTTGCCGAGAGCGAAATAGTCACCTTGATCGGCGCGAACGGCGCGGGGAAAAGCACGATACTCAAAACCATCTCCGGCCTCTTGAGAAGTAAGACGGGTTCTATCACATTTGCCGGTGAGTCGATTGACCACACCGTTTCCCATGCGATAGTCAAGCGCGGATTGGCCCACGTCCCGGAAGGGCGGCGCGTGTTCTTGCAGATGAGCGTTCAGGAAAATCTGGAAATGGGCAACTACACCCAGCAGAAATCTACGATGCATTCACGGATGGAAGACGTCTTTACACACTTCCCCCGCCTGAAAGAGCGGAGGAAACAAGTCGCTGGTACGCTATCCGGCGGTGAACAGCAGATGCTGGCGATGGGTCGCGCCCTTATGTCACGGCCGAAGCTTCTGATGCTGGACGAACCATCCATGGGCTTGGCGCCGCTGTTGGTGGAGCAAATTTTCGAGATTATAGAAGAACTGCACTCCTCCGGCGTGACGATTCTTCTGGTGGAGCAAAACGCCCACATGGCCCTGACCATTGCCGACCGCGGCTACGTACTGGAAACAGGCCGTATCACACTCGCAGACGACGCCAAGGCTCTGCTCGCGAATGACGCTGTCAGAAGAGCGTATCTCGGCGGCTGAGTTCCGACAACTATAATACAACGGACACACATTTTTGCCCCTACGCGATATTAAAAGGCTGCCGCGCAATCGCGCGTCAGCCTTTTTTGCTGTCTTTCCCTTGAACACTAGTCTCCGTATTTGGACGCAAACCAGAGATAGCACGACGATGCCCATGCCGACCAAAACAGCGCCGGTTCACCAAAAGCCGTCAAACTGCGATCAGCCTGACCTGTTAGCGCGTTGTGGATGTGAAACAACCCGTGGTCGCGCAGAATTGCACAGTAATTGTTTGCAACCTCTTTCGCTAAATCACTCCGTCCACACGCTTCTAACGCCATCACCATCAGGTGCTCTGTCGGGACAATAATGCTGCCGCGCGTGAATCCATGCTTGAAGTAATCACTTGTAAGCCCTTCAGACGCAAGACCGTACGGCGTAGCAAACCCATCGGGGCTGAATATGAAGTCGATGCTCTTGTCAATAACCTCCTGCGGCAATCTCTTGCCCAGAACAAGCGGCATGAAGAGCGCGATGTTGGCGCTGTCCGAGCGTTGTTTCGTCTTTGCATTGAACGCAAACCAGCGCTCCCCATCCCAAAAGCTTTTTACAATTTTGTCTATAAGCTCTTTCGACTTATTCTCCCAATAGGCGCACACATCTTCCGGCTTGCCTATATCCCGGCCGAGACGGGCCAACGCTTCCATTGACAGCGCGATATACGCGTTCAAGTCGGGGCTCGCGCATGGGAATCCAAGCGTATCATAATACGGCGCGTCTTCCCAGCCTGTTTCAATCGCGTGCTGATACTCACAAAGCCCATCATGGTCCCTGTCCCTGAACTTCAGATAATACTCAGTAAACCGACACATTCCTTCCCACACGAACGCTTTGCTCTCTTTCGGAATCGATGCAAAGTCACAGTTATCCATAAGCCACAGCAGCGACATACCGTGTATCGGCGGCTTCAATCCGTCTCCGCCGTGATTTTCGCGATAACCCAGCGCATCCGCCATGCGGCCGTTCTTGTCCAAATGTGCGAATCCCGATACGAAAATATCCCACGCAAGCAGCAAGTCGTTAGAAAGCCAGATCGCCTGCTTCGGCATCTGCCAGACGAACGCCGCCTCAAACAAGCTGTGAATCATCTTGACCATCGTATGCTTGTAGTCAGATTCGCCATCGGGGTCAACCATCATGCTCCATGTCTGCCAAAGCGCTTGCAAACGCATTGACTCATACTTCGCCGGCAGGCTTGGGTACACACTCTCACAGAATCCGTCGAAATCCGCCTTGACGGATGCCACGCACTCATCATAGCTCGGATATTCATTAAGCGACCTTGTGACAGGATCCAGCACAAAATCTTCAAGCCCCAGCTGAATCACACCGTTTTTATCCGGGACGATTTCAACGCTGGTGCTTCCATCTGTCGTGAGCTCCCCGGCGAACGGGATCATCAACAGGCGCGTCAATCCGAATTTCATAATCATTGTGCCGCTTTCCTCAAGCGTATCCACTATGCTGGCCATCATCTGTCGCGGGCCTGTAGACAAGCGTAAGGACAGCCCATCTTCCCCGCGGCACATGACAAGCTTGCGTTCACCGATGACGAATTTGACCGAACCGTGACGGGATGAAAGCGTTACCTCATAAGGCGTTGTGGATATGTACGCTGGAAGCGTTTTGCCGTCTTTCACCAGTTCAATCTTTATTTGCCGGAACCCGTTGTCGGCATACATGTCGTTCGACATCGCCAGCATGTTTATCCGGCAGTTACAAAGCCATAGATTGCACTTGCCCGGCAAGTCCCAGCCGTTCTTGTCGTTCGCAAACGCAAAGAACGACCCCCGCCGCGAAAATGGCGCGTCAAGCAGGTTTACAAAATTCTTGGTTTTGTCCATGTTTTTCTCCCTTCAAAATTAACTGTACGTAAATAGTATATTAGTTTCAGCGTACACGAAAACCCACAGCAAGTCAAGTTTTTATATGCGCGTCGTCTGTTATTTGGATTACCGCAGTTTTCGAGGGACAGAGAGACCGCACCACCCCTCGGCTTCGCCGTTTGGTGAACCTGATATAATTTACGGGCGGCCCGGCGGCCGCCCGTTAGTATCTTAATTTCCCGCGAAGCTGCTTACGCCTCCCCAGCGATTCTCAGCGTATCCAGCTTACCGCAGGACAGTTTTACTTTATAGTACACAAGCAGCATGATGAGTGAAGCAAGCGTCGCCGCCGGGGTACCGATTCCGACATGGAACAGCGTCGCGCCAGGGACTCGGCTGAGTATCCACGTCACCGGAATACGCACGGCAAATGCCGCGACTGTTTCCGCAATCGCAACGAATGTCGTTCTGCCGCAGCCATTTAAGAATCCGGTAACGCAGAGCATAAAGCTTAATATCACCAAATCCCACGAGAATGGAACAATAAACTCCGCACTGGCCCGGATAACATACGGGTCATCAGCTATTAATGATACCAGCTCTGTGGGAATCACATTTGCGATTATTGTCGCCGGCACGGCGATGACTAGGGCGAACAGTATCCCCAGCTTGGTGCTTTTCAGCGCCCTATCCGTCTTCCCCGCCCCGAGGTTCTGCGCACTTATCGAGCTTAACGCATTGCCAATAGCCATCGGTACGATAAAGATCAGATTTATAATGCTGTTTACATTGCTGTTTGCCGCCGCCGCGAAAACTCCCATGCCATTGATTATCCTCGCTATCACCAAAAAGGACACCGTATTAAGCGCAACCTGCAATGAAATCGGCACGCCAAGCTTGAACGTTTTTTTCATAATCTCACGATTCGGCCGGATGTTGCCGAACTTAAACGCAAACGGCAGTTTTTTGCGCAGTAGATATACAAGCGCGATGATAAGCCCGCAGATATTTGCAAGCACCGAGGCAAGCGCCGCACCGCCCGCGCCGAGACCCAACATTCCGATAAAAACGTAATCAAGCGCGATATGTATGCCGACCGCGATTGCGATAAATATCATCGGCCTTTTTGAGTCGCCCAAGGCCCGCAGCAGTGAGTTTATCAGATTGAACCCCATCTGGAAGATTGTGCCAAACGCCATTGTTCGAATATAACGCATGGCTTCAGCGGCAGCGCTAATACCGTTTTCATCAACCGCTGTCGGCACGCCGAGTATATTTGTCAGCCATCCTCCCAAGGCAAAGATAAGCCCTGTCGCCAGAATACCCATCATCAGCTGGAGCGTGATCGCGTTCCCCACGGTTTTCGTGGAACTGTCATCCTGCCCCGCACCGACGAATTGCCCAAGCATTATCATTCCGCCGCTTAAAAGACCCATAAACAGGCTTGTAATCATCATAACAGACAAGATCCCGTTAAGCGCCCCCGCGACAGATGCCGGTGAGGCAAAGCGGTTTAGGAAAAAAACATTTACAAGCCCGTGTGACATTTGAACCAAGCCCGCCAGCAGGATCGGCAATGAGAATCGTAACAGTAAGCTGCCGACCTTGCCTTCAGTGAGTGATGATTGCATATTTTAAGTATCCCCTTATTGTTGTTTTAACTTGATTCATGTTTTCCGGTGCAGTGATTGTGGTGGGCGGCATTCCCTGAGTGGCCGACTCTTCCCCATCTTCGCAAACTTGACGGCGCTTGCGCTTTTCTGTTATCATGGTAATCGCCTTTATCATCTCGTAAGGCGCGAACCGAAAACACCCTGATCGTGGGTGTCCCCAGCCCGCAAGCTTACGTAAAGATTAGCTAAACCTTACCAGCGTTCCAGCGTCACCATATCTCCGTCTATAAAAAGAGTCAAAGTGTCGCCAATAATCATATATGTTCCTGATAGCTCCATCACTTGGCCATCTATATCGAACCACCTGGTCAATACCCCATTTTCGGCACTCCAGGCAAACGGTACTTCCAGGTCCCAATCTCCGTCAACCCATATATAGTCTTCCCATCCCATGCCATCCTCCAAAAATTCAAGATACACGTCGTAATTAAACACTCCATAACCAATATCCATGTACATATTCACATACCATATTGTTCCCGCCAGCTGGGAAGTCACGGGCGCCGGAGGCTCAGTCATCGGAGTCTGCACGTTGTAGAACCGCTCATAAACATTACCTTGAACAACGGCAATAAACAGAGTATCTGTACTTGGCCAATAAGCATATGACAAACTGACGTTTTGTCCCGGATGGAAGAAATAAGCCCAAGCTTCACTCCAAGCTTCAGTTTCGTAAATCACAACGTCCTGCAAGATAAACCCATTCTCAAATAAAGCAATGGCGAACGCCTCCGTGGCGACGTCACTATGTTGCAGTGGCAATTCGTAAATATACACATAATCATAGAGGTCATAGAGAATATCTCCGGGAGAAAGCCCTAAGTTAGCAGGAGTGCCGCTGAGTGCAAAAGAACCGTAACGGCTAACAGACATAAAATCAGGTATAAACGGGAATCGCTCATAGACAAAAATCTGCCCTGGAGTATGTTGAGGCGGCGCAGGCATTCCGCCTATGGGTAAGGTATTTACTGTTGCACCGGTTGCCGGTAAAACAACACGGTTAATGGGAACCGCAAATTGTACACTGGCTCTCACCCTGTTCCCTGCTGCGTTTACCCCGATAACCTGCCCCCTGTCGTTGACCAACGGGCCGCCGCTGTTGCCTCCATAAATGGCTGCGGTGCTTTGAAACATACCTGCTATATGATAGACACTACCGGAGTCTGTGCCGAAGGGGACATGTTCATATGCAATTCTTGATATCATTCCGGGAGTAAATGTTATGGGATCCCAATCCGGGCCGCCTATTGCAAAAACATCTTCGCCAACTACCGTGGCATCAGAATTGCCCAAGGTCACGTAGTCAAAGCTTAAACCACGCCCGTCAACTTGTATTACTGCCAAATCGTTTTCTATATCATATGAATAAAATCCCGTGATATCAAATTCTCTGCCATCGTATAAAATGGCAATGGCGGAAATCGCGCCGTCCAATACATGGTGGTTTGTTACGGCAATTCCCGATGAATCAACGAAAAATCCACTGCCTGTTGCTCTAATGCCGTCTCCAAGATATGTTCTTATTATTATTACGGCATCCCTGTTTCTTGCAAATATCTGCGCGCCTGTGAGTATTTCGGTTCCTGCGGGCTCGGTAGCGGCAACATCTCTGGTATCGTCTCCGGCAGTTATATCGGGAGTGGTTGTGCCGGTATCATTTCCACCGTCTAGAAAAAAGTAACCAATCACGCCAATTGCAACAAGTGCAATTACAATTATCGCAACAATGCGCCCTGTCTTGCCTTTCTTTTTCGCCGGTGGGACAGCTTGCTGCAGTGGAGGCGCTGCCTGTTGAGACTGCGTGGCATATTGCTGCACCGGCGGAGCAGTCTGCTGAACTTGCGGTTGTTCGTTCTGCGCCGTTCCGCAAGCTGGGCAAAACTTCGACCCCGCTTTCAATTCGCTTCCGCATTTACTGCAATACATAGATGCCAGCGGAACAGCCGCTTGTGTCGGTGGGGCAGGCTGTTCGGGTGGAGAGACCTCTTGAGGTTTCGGGGAGTATTGTTGAGGAGCCGGTACAGTCTCCTGGTATGACAGGACAGGTGGCTCCGGCGGCGGGGCAGCCTGTTGAACTTGCGGCTGTTCATTCTGCACCGCTCCGCAAGTTTGGCAAAACTTTGCGCCTTCTTTCAATTTGTTTCCACAATTACTGCAATACATAAAGGGCCTTCTTTCTTTATAAAGTCTATTTTCTACGTATATTATGATATCATCATGCTCCCTCTTGTGTCAAGCAATGTTGCGTTTAAAGCGGCATAATAAAACAGTAAAATCGGAGAATAAAATGATCCCATACACGCTTATTAGATCCCGCCGGAAAACCGTCGCGATATATGTCACAAAAGACGCTGCGGTCGAAGTCCGCGCACCATTGTTGATGCCGAAATCCAGTATTGACAGCTTCGTCAAGTTGAAAGAGCAGTGGATATTGTCTCACCAGGCATTAATAAGACAGCGCCTCACGGAAAAATCCGCGTTCGCCTTGAATTATGACGATATACTGACTCTGTGCGGCGAAACATATCCGATTCGGGTGGAACGCGCAGGGGCGTCCGGATTTGATGGCAAGGCGTTCTGCATTCCACCCGGACTTACGTCTGACGAAATAAAAAAAGCCGCTGTTCAGATATACAAATCCGTGGCAAAGAGCCTGCTCACTCACAAAACAGCTGTATTCGCCGAACAAATGGGCGTCACTCCGTTGGCGGTGAAGATAAACGGCGCGAAAACGCATTGGGGGTCGTGCTCCGGCAAAAACAGCATCAATTTCTCCTGGCGGCTCATCATGGCGGACGAAGCAGTAATTGATTACGTCGTGGTGCATGAACTGGCACATATCAGGGAGCATAATCATTCCCCGCGCTTTTGGGCGATCGTACAAGACATGCTGCCGGATTATAAATCACGTAAGCAACGGCTGAAATCGCTGCAAGACAAACTTTTAAGGGAGGATTGGGATTGAGTTTTCTGATAGCCCACATGGAGGATTTCGCGGACAGAGCATTGGCAACAGGCTTCGCCGCGTCAAAATTCCTGACACCTGCCGAAGCAAAGCTCGTCAGGGATTATTTTAAATATAAGCGCGCAAATCTCTCTTTCAACGGCGGATTCGGAAGGGCTGAACGTGTCCGGGCTGTATTCACGAATCCCGACTGGGGCGAGTTTGAGCATAGCGATCTGTTCTCAGCATTGCGGTTGAAATACCGCGACCCGCTGACACACCGCGATATTTTGGGCGCTTTAATGGCGTTGGGAATAGCCCGCGACACGGTCGGCGACATTGTCTGTGAATCTCAGTCAGCCTATCTCGTCTGCCTGCCCGAATTGGGCGGGTATATCGCCGAAAATCTGACCAAAGCTGGACGAGTTGGCGTTTCGGTGTCGGAAATCGGTTTGGACGAGTTGCCGGATAAACAGGAGAATCTGGCGATAAAAACAGATACCGTGGCATCTCTCCGGCTGGATGCGGTGCTGTGCGCGGCGTTCGGATTGCCTAGATCAAAAGTAGCCCTGCTAATATCAGCGGGCCGCGTAAATGTCGATCATCAACCCTGTACGCAGCCGGCGAAAGAGCTCAACGAAGGCGCACTACTGTCAGTGCGCGGACTCGGTCGAGTAAAACTGCTGGAAATCGGCGGCGAATCACGCAAAGGGCGGATATTCGTGAGCTTTGGTGTGTATGAGTAAATAATGCTTGATTTATATTGTTCACTGTAATAAGATAAAATTCAATAATAGACAGGCTTCTTTGCCCCAATAAAATTAAGGACGTGACTGAATGAATATCTGTGCGATAGTCGTAAACGAAGCTAACGGCCCGCTGTGTTTTGAAGACATTGAGCTCGCCCCGCCGAATCGCGGCGAGCTGCTTATCAAAGTCACCGCCTGCGGATTCTGCCATACTGATGAGCTGGTGCGTGTCCAGGCTCTCCCGGTTCCCCTGCCCGTCGTGCTCGGCCACGAGGGCTGCGGCATTGTCGAGAGCGTCGGCGCGGAGGTAACGGAATTCTCCCCCGGCGATCGTGTCTGCGTCTCGTTCGGTCACTGCGGAGTTTGTGCGCGCTGCCGCAGCGGAATGCCAACGATGTGCGATTCGTTTGTCCCAATAAACTTCGGCGGAGTCCAGCCGGACGGCACCTCTCGCCTTTCGCGCGGCGGCGAATCGGTTTCAACGTTGTTCGGGCAATCGACATTTGCTACATACGCTGTCGTGAACGCCGGGAGCGCCATTAAAGTCCCGGATGATATCCCGCTTGAAATCACCGGCCCGTTAGGCTGCGGGATTCAAACCGGCGCGGGGACGGTACTCAACATGTTGAAACCACGTCCGGGTTCGTCAATCGCGGTGTTCGGCTGTGGCAGCGTCGGATTGAGCGCCATTATGGCGGCAAAACTCGCCGGCTGCGGTATGATTATAGGTGTGGACCTTGTCTCATCAAGACTTGACTTGGCGCTTGAGCTTGGCGCGACACATGTAATCAACGGTGCGGAAACGCCCGATGTCACGGCGGAAATCCGCAAACTGACAGGGCTCGGCACCGATGCGTCGATTGACACAACCGGCAAATCTATAGGCACCCGCATGGCACTGAACGCCGTCCGCCCCGGCGGTTCCGCCTACGTAATCGGCGGCGGCGGGGATGTCACTTTCAACGTTGAAACGGAGCTGATGGGTGTCGGAAAATCCCTAATCGGCGGCGTTGAGGGAAATTCCAATCCGAAAGTTTTTATCCCAGAGTTGATGGAACACTATAGAGCCGGGCGATTCCCGTTTGATAAGATGATTACCTTTTACGATTTTGATGACGTGGAGTCGGCAGTGCGCGACACAAAAAGCGGCAAGGCTGTCAAGGCTGTTTTAAAGATGACATGACAAAACGGACGCGCGGGTGCGCGTCCGTTTTTAATATATAGCTTTGTCTTCACCCCATAACTCCCCTGAAATTCTCCAGATTCTCGCGCAACAGATTCGGTACATCCAGCCCATACGGACAGTGCGCTTTACAGTGACCGCAGTCTATGCAGTCTTCTATCCGCCGCATGTTCTCCTTCCACTCCGGGGCGCCCCACATGGATTCTGGCGCACGCTTGATAAGCAGTGACATTCTGGCGCACATAGGTATCATAATATTCGCGGGACACGGCATGCAGTATCCGCAGCCGCGGCAGAAATCGCCGGAAAGCTCTTGCACATCGTTTTCTATCACACGCCTCATCTCATCGTTGAACAGCGGCGGGGCGGTTTGATATGAGATGAACTCATCCAGCTCGTTCTCCCGCTGGATTCCCCAGATCGGTATAGTTGCCGGGAATTGCATCAAGTACGCGTAAGCGGCGGCGGAATTGGTAATCAACCCGCCGGAAAGCGCTTTCATCGCCAGGACACCCATGTTTCTCGCCTCACACATCCGGATAAACTCAGCCTCTTCGTCCGACGCGAGGTATGATATCGGGAATTGCAGCGTCTCATACAGCCCCGATTCCGCAGCCTCACGGGCAACGTCCATCCTGTGATTCGTTATCCCGATATGCCGGATCTTCCCCTGCTCTTTTGCTTGCAGCATTGCCTCGTAAAGTCCTGAGCCGTCGCCGGGTTTGGGGCAGAAACTCGGGTTGTGGAACTGATAGATGTCTATGTAATCCGTTTTCAGCAGTGTGAGCGATGTTGAAAGATGCTCCCAGAACATGTCCACATTCTGCGGCATTGTTTTTGTGGCGATAACGATTTTGTCGCGGACACCGGACAATGCAAGGCCGATTTTCTTTTCGCTGTCAGTATACCCCCTCGCGGTATCGAAAAATGCTATTCCGTTATCGTATGCTTTCTTCAAGAGGAACCCAGCCTCTTCTACCCCAAGCCGCTGGATTGGCAACGCGCCAAATCCGTTTTTGTTCACGGTAATGCCAGTTGAGCCTAGTGTTACATAATCCATAATAGAGTCTCCCTTTTTTTCAATTGAATATGATATAATTGATTAGTCTCCCAAGATATATCGAATCGCCGCTTCCATGATCTCATCGCGGCCTTCCGTTATGCCTTGGATTGTCCTGTTCACGCGGATATCCGGTTCAAGTCCGATGCGGTGCGTCTGCCCCATTTCTAGTGTATAGCAGCCAAAGCTGGTGAACTGCATGGTAATCCCGCCCGGTAAAGGCAGTTCTGTAACATTTCCGTTTGAGCCCATTGACCACGGCCCTATGACAGTGACATTCGGTGCCATGCGGAAAAACATGATTACCGACTCCGCATAGCTGATTGTCTGTTCGTCCATTAATAGCGCCACAGGCCTGTCATATATATACGCAAACATGTTGGTGGCGTGAGGCCAAATCCATGGATGATCCCAACGCGCACCGGGATGAGTCCGCGATGGTTCTGAGATATAACCAAAAGGCATCATTGATTCTTCCAACAAGTACGTAATCATTTCAAAAGGAAAATCACCAGTATTGGGATACTGGCACAGATCAATTATGATTCCGTCAGTATCTGCAAATTCAGTCATTGCGCGGACGACAGTTCCAAGCGACTGCATACCGGGGTTTATCAGGCCGATGTTGTTATCCAACAGCACGTGGGATTGGCCAGCATCGGGTGAAAATCCCGTCCAATGCTGCATTATCCATTCGCCATCCACCGCTTCAACATTCAGTACCATCTGCGTATCATCGCGGAGTACATTTACTTCCATGTCGGGCGTATGCGATCTCAGAATAAAAGGCCTCGCAACGGTAAGATAAGCCAGCGCTTTTTCCTCCGTTGGGTATGGCAAGAGCCGAAGCATCTCCGCAGTTATCTCGTCAATATCCCTGCCGTTTAGTCCCAGTATAACGTCTCCCCTCTCAAATGGGTTATCAGGGCCAATCATTTCATTAACGACGAGCCGTCCTTCCGCTTCTCTCATTAGTACAGGACTCATATAATGCCCGAATGTATCCATAAAAATCGTCTTTCCTGTAAAACTGAGATGAGATGAGTCACGCATATGACGGGCCATCATCGCAAGCGTCCGCTCATAACTATGTCTGTCCGTGCCGTCGAGCATCATTGGTATGTACTCTATGAGCAAATCGTTCCATTCCACATCCAAAATGCCAAGGTGCGGATAATAGTAGTTCATGGCGTTCCATAACCTGAACAGACCAAGCAGCCGATATCCGGGATCGCTGAAATCCATGTCGGGATGGTAGCTTTGGTTGGAAAAGTCAGGGGTCCTCAAAATCCTAACCGGACCCGCCCTTGTGTCTGAAATGCGGATTCCGTCAAACCTCAGTAAACGCGCGGCAAGCGGCACACCCAGATATCCATTGTTAATCCAAGACAAATCAGCCACCGGGCGCGAGTTCAAATCATCCAATACTGCACCCCACTCACACTCGAAATCATACCCGTCCTCGCCAAGACTCACGAACCACTCGTAAAGAATGCCGGTTACATCCTCATCATCGCTGTCGTAGATGACAGGTATCAGATTAAGCAGTTCTGCATCCCAGTCCAGTTGACCAGAAATAAAGCTGTAATGGGTATATTTTGCAAATCCCCAAACCTTGCCGAGCCTTGCAAGGTTCCCATACCGCGTGTCAGTAATATCATACTGCACGTTCGTAACATCATCCGGCGCGTCCGTCGCCTCATCCTGTGCATACTTAACATCATCCTGCTCGTCAGCTTCTTCGTCATCACTTCTCGGGCCGCAACCGGCTAACAATGAGATTAGCAGAGCGCAGCAAAGCAAAATCAACACCAATCGTTTCTTAGTCATGCTAATACCCCCTCCCATTTCATTTTATTTGATTATACCAAAAAACTTTAAAAACTTAAAGCATTTTTGGAACAAAAACGTGTTAAACAGCGTCAAAGCTGTATACCTATATAAAAATTTGGGAGGATAATGACATGAAAAAAACAATCGCGATCCTGCTTACCTCGCTTCTGGCAGTCACCCTACTTGCCTCATGCGCCGCGAATCGAACCGATTCCGCGAACGAAACCACGATGCTTAGTCTTTTCGAAGTAGACGCCCCGGCAATGGCCCCAGCGCCGGACTCGGCTTACTTCTCCTTTGAGGATAGCTTCGATGAGGTCATGTTGCAAATGGAAGTAGCGCCGGGCAGCTTCACAGGCAACAGCTATGACGGAGCGGGCTTCGTCGGCTCCGCAGTTCCGATCTCCGAATCCGCTCCCGGTTCCGATGGATTCGGTACACCGGGCAGTCAAAGCAGCTTGGCTGAACGGATCATCTTCACTGTATGGGCTGATATCGAGACGCTTGATTTTGACCAGACGATAGAAAGCGTATACGCCCTTTTGGCCCAATACGGCGGATTTATCGAAAACTCGCACGTGGACGGCGTGACTATCGCTCGGCCGCATCACTGGGGGCCGATACACCGCACAGCCAGTTTCCATCTGCGCATACCGGTACATCGACTTGAAGCGGCGACCAGGGATTTGTCCCGAATCGGAAATGTCACATCCACCAGCAGGCATTCTGAGAATATCACTATGCAGTTCACCGATACCCAGTCCCGCCTTGCGTCCCTGAGAACGCAGGAAGGCCGTCTGCTTGATATGATGGAGAGAGCTTACACAGTGGAAGACTTGATACTTATAGAAGACCGGCTCTCCTTTGTGCGGTCTGATATCGAATGGATGACCTCCAGACTGCAAAACTGGCAAAACCAGGTTGACTACAGCACATTGTCACTGTTCATCCGCGAGGTTGAAATTCTCACGGAGGAAGATCCCGATCTGACATACTGGCAACAGGTTCGCGATGGTCTGTCATCCACAATGAGAGGCATCGGCAGATTCTTTATGAACGCTTTCCGCTGGCTGGTCACCAACTTGCCGATAATCGCAATTATAGCAGCGGTCGCGGTTGTTGTTACAATCATCGTAGTAAGATCAATCCGCCGCATGATAAAGAAGCGGAAAGCTAAAAAAGCACCGCAGGAGACGGAAGCGTAATATGTAGGGGCGCGCATTGCGCGTCCGCTTCTGCCGATTGCAGGTGCGACTCCCCTGTCATGCCCAGCACCCTGTAAGGGCGGAGAGTCCCCGACCGCCCGCGGGCGACAGTCCTGGTCTCCCCTACGATGTTTCTTTGAACCGGCGGAATGTCCTACAGGCAACAACCACAAAAAAACGGGCGCACTCTAACTCGTGCGCCCGCAAAAACTTGGGATTATTTGTTGTCAGTCTTATACACATACTCCGCGAGATCCAGCACTTTGTTGGAATACCCCCACTCATTATCGTACCACGAGATGAGCTTGACGAATGTATCGTTCAGCTGAATGCCTGCTTTCGCGTCGAATATCGATGTATGCGTGTCCCCGATGAAGTCTGACGAGACGACCGCGTCTTCCGTATACGCCAGAATCCCACGAAGCTCAGCCTCAGACGCGCGCTTCATTTCGGCGCAGATATCATCATATTTCGCCGGTTTTTCAAGGTTGATTGTCAAATCAACGACGGAAACGTTTATTGTAGGTACGCGCATTGACATACCCGTGAGTTTTCCGTTAAGCTCCGGAATAACTTTGCCGACAGCCGCCGCTGCGCCTGTTGACGACGGGATTATGTTCGCCGCCGCTGCCCTGCCCCCGCGCCAGTCTTTTTGGGACACCCCGTCAACAGTTTTCTGCGTGGCGGTTACTGAGTGCACGGTGGTCATAAGCCCGGAGGAAATCCCCCATTTGTCGTTCATCACTTTCGCGATCGGCGCGAGGCAGTTGGTTGTACATGATGCGTTAGAAACGATTTTCATCGAGCTGTCGTAGCTTTTTTGATTTACCCCCATGACGAACATCGGGATGTCTGACGTTGGATACGTGAGAATAACCTTTTTCGCCCCGGCTTTCAGGTGCATCTCCGCTTTGTCCATTGTGCTGAACTGCCCCGTCGCGTCGATTAAGTAATCCACGCCCCAATCTTGCCACGGGATTTTGTCCGCGTTTAAGTCCGAATAGGTTGAGATAGCTTTGCCGTCGACAATAAGGCTGTCTTTGGTCGATGAGATTTCATGGTTGAATCTGCCGTGGACAGAGTCATACTTCAGCATATACGCCATGTACTCCGGGTCCATCACATCGTTTATCGCCGCAACCTCAATCCCGCGTTCATAAGCCGCCCTGAAAACTAGTTTGCCGATTCTTCCGAATCCTGTAATTCCGATTTTCATGTTTAGTGTTCCTCCATTAGACAAGCAATTAATATAGATCGTTTCAATTATACCCTTTTGTTTCCGAAAAATCAAAATAATTTATAATTTCCCCCATAATATTGAACAAATGTAAAAAAGTGTTGAATTTAGACGATCTGTCTGATAGAATTATATGTTGATGATACATCTGCAAGCTATAATGCCCTGCTAATATTTAGCGTGTATTTTATGGCGCGTTTTCCGCATATATAGAACAATTGGAAACAAAGGTATTCAGCTTAAAAGCAGGGTGCAAAAAGTGCCTTCATTGGGCGTTTAAGCAGTATAAAAGAAATGCCCTGGGAAGCTGTGGAGGTTTTCTCTTCGTGATAACAGACAAATTTGACGCGTTGTTCGGCTTATATAGTGAGCCGGTCCTCGCAATAAGCGGCAATGAGTTTATCTATTATAACAACGCGGCTCGCAAGTTTTTGCCGGATATAGATCAATTGCGTCCAAATGACATCTTCCCCGCCGTGATTCTGGACTTGGACTCCGACAGTTTTATCGGCGAACTTGACGTCGCCGGCAAACGGTCAACTTTCTCCGCGGCACGGTTTGAAGGGTGTCGGATTTTCAGTGTACTATCCTCTGCTGAGAGTGTGGAAAAAATCGACATCACCGCATTCTCTGCCCTGAGCCTTGAAATGAAAAATTATCTGGCTGTGCTGCGTCTTGCGGCGAACACCGTTCTGCCATATGTCGAAAACACAGGTGACGAACAGTTGGGAATGCATGCCGCAATGATCAACCGCAGTTATTTTAATATTCTCCGCCTGACTTCAAATATAGAGCTATTAAGCGCCGAGCTCAACGCTGTCCCTCCTTTGCGCAGACGGCACTTTGATCTGGCTGACACGGTTCGCCGTCTTGTGGATGCTTGTTCGCACCTTATTGAAGACGACAGTGTTAATCTGAGTTTCAGCTCCGCTGAAGAGAAAGTACCTATCTCTGCCGATAAGGACAGGATTGAGCAAATGTTGTTAAACATGATATCAAACAGTCTGATCAATCTTGAAGACGGCGGAACTGTCACCGTTTCGATTGAACTGACGAAAGAAAGTGTGCTCATCACCGTCCGTGACTCCGGCAACGGCATATCCGATGAGGCAAAAGCAAATGTGTGGAGCAGATACGAGGCTAAACGCCCGCTCACCGACACCAAAGGCGGTGCGGGATTCGGCATGGCAGTTATTTCTCAGATAGCAAGATTGCACGGCGGAAGCGTGTTTTTTGAAAGCCGCAAAGGCGAAGGGACGACAATCGCCGCGTCAATACCGCTTGATAAAGACGACAGCATTCACGTGAGCGACAACATAGGCGTTTACCAGAGCCGCGGCATTTCACCGTTTCTGGTCGGGTTATCAACGGTGCTGGGCTACGATAAGTTTAAGCAGAAATATATGGATTAATCATGTTTTGCGAAAACAAAAAGATTGTTATCTAAACGATTAATATTTATTATAAAGGTGAAGCTATGGATAAGCGTGTCGGAATATACGTACATATTCCATTTTGTGAAAGCAAGTGCGCATATTGCAATTTCTACTCATTGGCCGACGAAGAGCAGTGGATGCCTGAGTTCCAGTCCGCCATTTTGCGGCATATAAAAGAGTATTCCCCGCAGCTTGACGGGTATATTATTGACACCGTATACTTCGGCGGCGGAACGCCGAGCTATTACGGCGCGGGCCGGCTTATCAGCATATTCAACGCACTGAAAAAGCACGGCCATGTGCTTCTAAACGCGGAAGTCACCGTTGAAGTCAATCCCGGCAGTATAACGAAGGAAGACTTGGTCCGGCTGCGTCGCGCCGGATTCAACAGGCTGTCTGTCGGCGTACAGTCTGCCAGTGACGCAATGTTGAAGCGGCTCGGCAGACTGCACACGTTTCAGGATGCGGAGGAAACGGTGGCCGACGCACGTGCTGCCGGTTTTACAAATATCAGCGTCGATATCATCTACGGCCTACCGTCACAGGATAAAGACAGTTGGGCCGAAACCATCACACGGGTCGCCGCACTCAAGCCGGAGCATATTTCATGCTATGGCTTGAAAATCGAAGAAGGTACACAGTTGTATATGTACAAAGACTCGCCCTTCATGCCCGATGATGACGAACAGGCCGACATGTATCTCTTCGCAGTTGAAATGCTATCCCGATTCGGCTACAAGCAGTATGAGATATCGAACTTCGCAAGGCGCGGATATGAATCAAGGCATAATCTAAAATACTGGCTTGGGGATGAGTACATAGGCCTCGGCCCGGCGGCCCATTCTTATATCGGGCAATCCAGATACAGCTTTGTGGACGACCTGGAAAAATATATTGGGCGCGTGGCTTCAAATCAACAGGCTATCGTTGAATACAGCGAAGAGATGTCCGACTTTGAAAAAGCAGGTGAATATCTGATGCTGCGCCTACGGACAGTCCATGGCATTTCGGAAAAGGAATACTATGATATCTACAAGCTGAAGATGGATTTTGTTTTGCGGCTTCTGCGTAAATATGAAGACAATGGGTGGGTGGTTTTCAAAGACGGCCGATGGAGATTTACACCAAATGGCTTCCTGCTCTCAAACACCTTGATCGGAGACTTGCTTGAGGCGCAGACGAAACAGCGCACGCAAGTCAGCAAACCCTGGCAATCGCAGACAAGCGCGGATGACAGCCAGATAACGCTGTTTGAAAAACGCACCGTTTTATCGGGGCTGTTCGGCGGTAAATACAATCAATAAAATCCCCAAGAGCGTTTCTTCAACCCAGCAAAACTCCCTAATAACTTCATAAAAGAAGTTACATAGATTGTAGTAAAGCGTAATGGAAATGTAATTTGAAATTTTTCGCGCATTGTTGTATTATATTATCATAGGTTTGTGCAAGATATACCATGCACTAACAAAGGATGTGGAAATTATTAAGTTAGTAAGCAATAAAGGCAGAAAAAACAAAAATAAAAAAGCTAAACGCAGAAGATCTTTTAAAGCGGTACTTATAGTCATTTTAGTTTTGGCTCTTGCCGCTGCTGGGGGCGCGATTGCGTTAGGCGTTCATGTAAATAACCGGGATACTATTTTCCCTAACGTCTCAGTGGACGGGATAGATCTGTCAGGGTTGGAGCTTTCGGGAGCCTATCTTACACTGGTCAGCATGGGTTATGAAGACATAGCCGAAGGTGTTTATGTGACGATTTATTTCCCCGATGGCAGCAGTTTCACCATATCCGGGGATGATGCGGGCTTTTCTTTGAATGCGCAAGTCGCCGCAAACGCAGCTTTCGCGCATGGCAGAGACGGCTCTATAATCGAAAATCTGTTTGCATTCGTCAGGTCAATGTTCAACGACACGGAACTCAACGGCGTCAGCGTGGCGGAGCTTGATGAAGAATTCGTGTGGAATGAAGTCGCGTCCGCCACACGCAGATTCAACGAAACACTATTAGAAAATGCGTACACGATATATAGTGACAGTATCGTTGTTGTAAAAGGCGCGAGTTTTGCCGCAGCTGAAGAAGATTCTGTATTTGCGCTGACTGTATCAACCCTCCGTGAAGCATTTGAGGCGCGGACTCATCTCACTGAGTATTATCTGCCGAGCTTGCCTGAACTGGATGATATCGATCTTGCCGCATTGTATAGCATAATCAGTGCTGAACCGTTATCTTCCGTCTATGATCCAGAAACATTTTCCGCAACCGAAAGCGCCATCGGCGTCAGCTTTGATTTAGCGGCAGCCCAGACTCTTCTTGATAACGCGGAAGTGGGTTCCCATGTTGTAATTCCGCTGATATTCACTGAGCCGGAGGTTTCGATGGAATATCTGCAGGCGATGCTGTTCCGTGACGTATTGCACGCCACAACTACAAATATAGACGGTTCTGCCGACAGGCTGAATAATATTGTACTTGCCTCAAATGAAGTGCATGAGACTATTGTAAATCCCGGTGAAATCTTCTCGTTTAACGAAACTGTCGGGCGCCGTACTACGGCAAGAGGCTTCAGATATGCCGGCGGTTTCGCCGGCGGACGGCTGGTGCCTATGGTCGGCGGAGGGATTTGCCAGGTATCATCCGGAATCTTTAACTCTGTGTTGCACGCGTATCTTGAAGTTGTTGAGCGGCGGGCTCACGGGTTACCTATAGGCTACCTTCCGCTGGGGCAGGACGCAACAGTCAGCTGGGGTGCAATAGATCTAAGATTTAGAAACAATACCGATTTTCCGATATTGATCGAGTCTGTTATAGACGGGCGCCGCCACACTTTAACATTGATCGGCACAAAACTTGATGATACCAGTGTCAGAATAGAATCGAACACTGTCAGGGTCATTCCGTTTGAGACTGTCCAGCGTGTGGATTCAAGCGTACCTCCGGGCCAGACCGTCGTCTATGAACGCGGCGCGAATGGTTTTGTGGTAGACACATATCGCCGCTTGTACGACAGGGACGGGAATCTTATCAGCAGAACACGTTTAGCAAGAGACACTTACCGTGCACAAACCAGGATCGTTCTAATCCCTGTGCCGGGCGAAGATATCCCGGAAGAACCGCCGACGGCTTATACTCCAACGGAGCCAGCCTACCCCACACAGCCAACCGATCCGACGGAACCAACTGATCCCACACAACCAACCGATCCAACGGAGCCACCGACTGCGCCACCCCCAACAGAACCGCCGGACGAACCGCCTCCGCAAATACCGGATGGCGAGGAGTAGAATTAAATCAGCATTTTTGCAGACAATCCCGAAAAGCCTTTGACTTTTCGGGATTGTTTTTAACTCATATAATCCAACGCCCATTTTTACGACACCCTCGCGTTTAAGTGTCAACATTTTGATATTGCGTTCAGTAATTCCGACTTTCGCAGTCGGGTATTTTTTATTTGCGGTACTCTTACTTTACATTGTTTTTGTCACCCTTGACATCAAGATTATCAACCGCATACGTTAAGCACTGTATCACTAGCTGATTAAGTGACAGCTTGTTTTGTGTCGCTAATACCTCAAGTTTTTCTATAAGCTCAATCGGCAAGCGAAACGTCTTGCTTTCGCTGTCATACCCTTTGCGTATCTGAAACATCAAAATGCACCTCTTTTTGATTTCAGTATGCATTTTTATTTTGAGCAAATATAGAGCCATTATGCAAGACAAAGCGCTTGCAATTTGTCTTTGCTTGTGATATACTCTCCGTAAAAATTAAAACATGTTGAAACATGTAAAATTACAAAATCTATTCATTTACGAAGGCTTTTTGTGACGCGGTTTGTCTTTTCGCTTATCTATTTGAAATGCAGCTAGCAGAAAAAAATTTTTGTGTTTCATTGCGCTGATGTTTGCAGTGTCGTTTTTCGTATTCATAATAGCATTGTGAGCACTTTCAGTACCCTCGCTGTTTTTGTGCAATATGATAAAAATGTTTAAAAAGGGTGATAAATATCCATAATTGATTGACTTCTCTCAAGCTTTGTGGTTAAATATTCCAAATCACATATTAAGCAAATACACAATAGATATAAGATATAATGCTCATATGTGCAATAATGCTAGAATATAACCATTTTTACAGTCGTGTATGATTGTTTGTAAAGGAGGAATGCGGAAGAAACTGCGGTAAAACATAGCAAGAGGAAGAGGGCAGCATTAAAATGTCGTTTTGTTACTAAAGAGGCTTTCCACCTGTAACAAGAACTGTTGCACAAAAGCTCGCAAAGCCTTTTTATCGGCAAAGATAACGGCAACGGGAAGAGTAGGCTTAATTTTTACGAGAATCAGAAAGGATGCGCAAAGTGAAAAACAAATTAAAACGATTTATTACATCTATCATGGTATTAACATTTGTTCTTGGCAGCATGGCAGCCTCACCGTTTGTTGCACGGGCTGATACATCGGATGAGATTACTGTAAATTTCCCCGGCGTTGATGGCGTTACTGTGCGATTCAGCACCCCCGTAACCGGCTGGCAGCCCGTTACAACAGACGCAACAGATACATACACGTTCAATCTCCCGCCGGAGGCTGTAGCTTCACATGGGAATCTGACCGTTCAGGTAATCGCAGGCTCTCACAACGGAATGAGCTATCGCTTCGATTTTCCCGTTGCAGATCTGGACGCTGGTGGGACTGTTCTCGATGTACCGGTCTTGCCCATCACTGTAACCGGTATATCTAGTGCGGCTAACCTTGGTGTTGTCCAGGATAACTGGGTGTATCCTATGGCTCCGGCAATTGTCGGAGCACCTAATGTCTTCAACGTGTTTGCCAACGTCAGGCAGTACGAAGTGCGTGTGGGCAGAACCGGCTTCCATACCCTTGAAGGTATAATGACAGACGCGGGCGGCAATGTATCTCTTATCGGCACCTTCTACAATATTGCAATTCCCGAGGGCGTGACCAATGTCAGGATATCAAATGCAACTTGGGTTGATACGACTGTGTGGCAATCTCAATGGTGTACTGAAGGACAAGGCCCGCACAGAGATGTCATCACGCTGCTGAGGAACAACACCCAGGCTTGGCTGACCTTTGACTACGGCGGCAGAACGTTTAGCAGAATTCCGTTCATGCTGGACGGCACAAACCCCTTTGGCAACATGACCATTGTCATATTCCCCGGCATGACAGGCGTTACCTTGCAAACCAATGTCGGCCCGCACAACGCTTGGGATGATGTACCGGACACTCACGATAACTACGCTATTTTGTTTGACCTTGCACCGAACACCCGTATTCGCGGTTTTATCACGGCTCCCGCAAGAATTGTATCTCTCGAAGTACATAGTATTGATACATTTGGTGTGTTAGAGCTGCCGGTATCAGAAGTAGCTGTTTATGGGCTTGCCATACCCGGCCTTAACGTAGATGTTCGCCGCTCAAATGACGCAAATATTACTAATGGATCATTGTTGCACCGCGGACCTCACGCAGGCGGTGACATTCGCTTTAATACCTTTACGACAGACCTTGGTGATAAGCAGTTGTTCATGGTTCAGTTCGGCGGCAACTTAGGGTTTAGTGCTTTGCAACGCTTCTTTGACGACTACAGCATTGACCTCAGTGAATATCTCTACGAAATCGTAGTTCCTACAGGGTTTTCAAATGTCGCTATACGCAATGTTGCAAACGCTGCCCTGCATACAAGAGCAGATTTTGCCGCAGGCGAAACAATATTGCTTCTAAGAACGGAACAGCCTGTGGATTTGATATTCACTTTCTGTTGCCTGACAAACGAAAGAATCAGCGAACTCTACCTTGACGGCAGCGATCTGTTCGACGGCATCGAATGTGACTGTTGCGATGTCAATCCGGGGTTCCCTTGTGATCTATGCCCTGGTTGCGACGAATGCACTGAGTGCAGCGATTGCCTGCCTTTCCGTTGGCAGAAGTACAACGAAAGCGGCCCATTTAATCAAAGCCTGTACAATGCCGGAACGATACGTGTCTGGACTTATCGTTTTCAATGGCTTGCAAATCATCCGTCACCTCATTACGGATACGGCCCCACACCTATCTTCGTCACGGTGCATGAAGCACGTTTAGAATCACAAGACGGCAGATGTGCTTTTGATCTTGGTCTCATGCGGCCTAATCCGGACGGATCTTGGCCGGCCTCAAATTTCACCGTTGCTTTTGGCGCCCGGGTTGTTGATGGTCGTACTCCTGAGCACAATGGATTCTCATGGACATATATGCATGTTTATGTAGAGACGATTTGCGGAGGGACTGAGTGGCTGATTATTCGCAACAACTTTGATCCATGCGATTGTGACTTCGCATGCAGCTGCCCGGATTGCTTATGGCCGCCATGCCTCGAATGCGGTTGTCCAATATGTGAGTTCATCTGCAATCCCTGTCTTGATTGCGGAAACTGTTTAGATTGTGATGAATGTTTGAATTTCCGCTGGAACATGTTCAATAACGGCGAAGCTCCGGGTGCATACCCAAGCAGACCGAACGCAGGTTTGGCAGCTAGTGGAACAATTCGCATGTGGTCAGGATTCGGTCCGCTTGACGGCGGCAACCAATCACTATCGCGCAGAACCTTTACAGCAGTGGATCAAGACGGAAATGATGTGTCTGCATTGGTTAGAATGCCCAACGTATGGGTGCCGGCGCAACCCGATGCGGCTGGTCATTTCATTTATTACTTTAACTTATTAGATGTAAATAAGAATGCACCATGGCAGACAATCACTCTCACCATAACTGTATGCGGCGAGGAATATACTGCGCTGTTGGTCAACTCCAGATTCTTCGATGTCAACATCTTCAATAACGGTCCTGATGGCTGTCCATCCACACCAAATGAAAGCTTGGCAAATGCCGGACTAATCCGTATTTGGACACGACTCAATGGAGTAACCGCTGACGTGCCTATCACTGAAGTTACTGCTGTTTTTCGGGGTACTGATGTCTGTGCCATGGAATTTATTCGCCTTAATAACGTCGAAGGCGGATTGACAAGATCTATCGACGGCATTAGAGACGCATCATGGGAGTTTATATATCTTTACATAACCGTGCATGGTCAAATTGTTCGTGTTGTGTTGCATAATGATGATTTCTGTGCATGTGATTTCTGTCCGGATTGCGGCGAATGTCCGGAGTGCAGCGAATGTTTAGTCTTCCGCTGGGATATGTTTAATAACGGCGAAGGTCCGGATGCTTACCCAAGCAGAGCAAACCACAATCTTGCCGCTAGCGGCACAATTCGTATGTGGACCGGATTTGGTCCGGTGGCTCCCGGCCCTAATAGACCCACACCTATACATGTGGCAGGCACCATTTCTGCATATGACCAAGATGGCAACTGTGCAATGCACCTTGTAAGCATCAATGAGCAATGGGCCAATCCAGGTTACTTTAACTTCATTGATGTATGCAAAAATGCGCCATGGCAATATATTATCCTCACCATATATATATGTGGTGAGCCGTATGAAGCAAAATTGTTTAACGCAAATTTCGTTGAAGCAACATTTTATCTGACACCGAACGAGGTGACAGTGTGTAATACAAACCGTCATGCCAGAGTTTATATTCATGGCACCGCTACGGGCGATATTACATTTAATCCCCTAAACAATGATCCGGAGTTTGGAATTACTGTAAGAGATGACCTTTGGACCCCTGATGGCCCTGTACCCGGTCTTGTTGTGGGAATCCACGGCGGTGTTACAGTTACCGTAGCTAGAACAATTGTGGTAGAAGTAACTCGTCAAGGTGTGACAGTGGAACTGACGATACATTTGTATCCGTGTCAGTATGTGCCAGTACATAACGATTACATTGTCGGATGGAATGCAGGTTCGGGCGCGATATGGCCGTTGGGACAAGAAACAAGCAGACGAGCAACTTGGGATGCTGCGAACTTGTTGCCGGAACAAAATCCGACTCGCTCAGGTTATGCTCTTACAGGCTGGCGGTTAGTATCTAACGGTTCGCCCGGACTTATTGCAGGTCCGCTAGTAACAAACGACTGTGTGTTCAGTGACTTAGCAGCAAATCAGGATATAGCGGGGATCATGTTAGTCGCTCAGTGGGCGGCGATTTGTACAGACTGCGAAGAATACCCATGTGAATGCGACCCTGCGGGCGCTGTTACCGTGATCTTTGACGCAAACGGCGGCACAGGCACAAAGACAAATTTGACTGTATCTGTGGGTGAGACTTTCCCGCTTCCTGCTAACACCTTCGGCGCGCCTGACGGCTATATGTTCTACGGCTGGTGGGTGATGGGCTATGCAGATCCACTCGGCGCTGCAACACCGGGTGATATCATCACTGTGACCATTTGGCCGGCTACCACGGTCACAGTATTAGCACAATGGACTCCGATTCCTGCGAATACAGCTGTTGTGACTTTCGAACCAAACGGTGGCACAGGCACAATGGCTCCGGAGACTGTATCGCTGGGTCAACCCTTCGAGCTTCCGGCAAACGCATTCACGGCGCCTGACGGCTATGAATTCTACGGCTGGTGGATAACAGGCTATGCAGATCCGCTCGGCACTGCGGCTCCAGGCGATGCCATTACAGTGGGCGGCTCTGTCACAGTGGTAGCACAGTGGGTTCCGATCACCGGCTGTGATACATGCGAATGCGACAACTTATGTCCGGAATGTGGCACCTGCCAAGACTGCGACGAATGTGAATGTGAGCTCTGCGATGAGTGCGGACATATTCTTTGCTACGCTTGTGGAAAATGCGAAAACCCAGACTGCTATGATCCTTGCGACTTTACCGGTCTCTTAGGCGACTTGAACGGTGATGGCTATGTAGATATGGATGATTTGCACCTTATGTATCTGTATCTTACAGGCCAGCTTGGAGATGATGAGACTATAATTCGTTGTAATGCAGACATAGACCGTGATGGTACAATAACTTTTCTTGATTGGCTCCTTCTGCTCGAAATACTGAATATAGACGGTGATTTGGATTTTTCGAGCTCGTTTGCATCTCAGCGCAATTAGTTGAGGTATAAGCGGACTTGGTGGAAGTAAATAAAATTTTCTAATCGAAAGGAATGCATTTTGTGAAGATAGGTAATCCAAAGAGGGTGAAAAGACACAGGATACGATTCGTTGGCATGTTTGTAGCCGTACTCATGTTATTTTCATTCTTTCCCACGAATACCTTAGCGGCCGGTCCAGTGCGGTTAGGGTTTACCATGACACCAGAGAATCCTAATGTTGGTGATGTAGTCACTGTAAGTATTAATGTCTGTGAAAACCCAGGATTTGGTGCAATAGCATTTGGTATATCATCCGACTACTTATCGCCGATAACGGGTTCAGACGGGCGCGTTGCTGCGGCACTTGGGGCGAATTTTAATGACCTTCCGTTTAACGCTCCCTTCCCCGGAGGTGCATTCGGAATTATGACTGGTAACTCCGGTGCTACGGGTGCACTTATTACTGTTAGCTTTGAAGTTATCGCAAGCATACCCTCGGGCACGACTCCTATTTCCCTGCCTAGTTTGTCTGCATTCATGGGGTTTGCTGTATTGACTGTAGATTACTGGTGTGACTATTGTGACTGTGTTTACTGCAACAATCCATGCGATTGTCCGTGCGATTATTGCAATGATTCCGGTGACTGCTGTGAGCATTGCAACCCATGCGAGTGTCCTCCGATAATCACCAGTGCTGACAGCAAGAGCAGGGTATTTGGCGGTGCAGCTACCACATTCCAAGTTACAGCCGACGGCGCTCAGCCGATTGCATTTACACTAACCAATGCACCGGGCGGAGTGACCGTTAGCAGTACAACTGGGCTTATGACGGTTGCCGGAACGGCAGCAGTCGGGCAACACACTTTTACTATCACAGCCACCAATAAATACGGTTATTATACGCAGACCTTTACATTGACGATTACCGCACCGCCTCCTGATCTCGGCCCTGGACCCGGCTCTGGTACAGTGACACAGCCTCCGACAACACCGCCACAATCCCCGGATGTTCCGGATTTGGGAATTTTCTCACAATATCATAACGCATTTCTGATAGGCAGACCTGACGGAACTATTCAGCCGCACTCAAACATAACCCGCGCTGAAGTGGCGACCGTCATCTTCAGGTTGCTTGATGATGATTTCCGCAGTTCGGTATGGAGCCAGCAGAACCAGTTCTCGGACGTAAATACCTACAACTGGTTTAACAATGCTGTATCGACTATGACAAATGCAGATGTATTGCGCGGTATGCCTGACGGAACATTCAGGCCCAGCGATGCGATAACCCGCGCTGAATTTGCCGCAATAATCGCACGTTTCTTTGATGAGACTGGTTCAGGACAAGTTGCGTTTAACGATACAGCCGGTCACTGGGCGGAGGAGTATATCAATAGACTGGCCGATTTCGGGTGGATACGTGGTGCCGGAGACGGCAACTTCAACCCCAATGGTCTTATGACCCGCGCCGAAGTTGCTGCAATAGTCAATCGTATGCTGAATCGTGTAAAAGAATCCACGGACTATCTGCTGGAAGGGCGTACCAGGTGGCCCGATAAAACAAACATGGACGCTTGGTATTACCTGTATCTCCAAGAGGCAAGTCATTCAACCGAGTTCGAGCGCACAGAAGATGGATATCTGCGTTGGACAGAGATACTTCCACATCTTGATTGGTCAGTTCTTGAAAGACCTACCTCAAGTCCCGGCGATATCGTAACTACAAGAGCTCTGCAACGCAATATTTCCCAGTATGAGGGATAAGTAAGCCGACGTGTACGCGGTCACCGGAAATACCGGTCTTGATACGTCCGGTTGATAATCCAAAAACAAGCCATGACCCTGCCGGGAAACTTTTCTCGGCAGGGTCATTTTTTCTGAGCTACAATGGAATATTATAGCTATATTAGTGCTAACAATGGTACTCAAGATTGAGAGTTGCAGAATTCCCTATTGCCTGACAAACCTCGTACCGTCAATGAAAAATGAATTCCGCGTGATTTCCGTTATGGTATAGACCGTTGTCGTATCTACGCCGAACATTGACGTTGTGACGGTGAGCCGGTTGCCGCTGATGGTGTATGTACCGCGCGTACTGATTATCCCGCCGGCCGACAGTGTTATTTCGTTAGAGCCGCTGAATGTCCATGTTTGCGGAATCAACCCCTCCGACCGGTATGTCCCATTGGCCGGCCTGCTAAGATTCCCGCCGCACCCGGCGATTACGAGTATCATTGTTATCGCGAGGATTAAAATAGACAGTTTTTTCATTACATTTCCCCTCTCTTCTTCTTTTCCTTATTCTAAGTTAATGCGAACGCCCCTATCCCCCGAATTCCATCTCAACCTGACTTTTCGCTACGTGATAGATGGCTTTCTGCGGGACAACGACCTGGGTAATTTGCTGCGTTTGCAACCACTGATTATCGCGGAAATTATCCCATTTTTCAATATGGCCTTTATCATCAGACAAGCCGTTAACAGCCATAAAAGCGCTCAGTCTAATGTACAACGCTTCCGCCAGGCGGTGCAGCGTATTCATTTCCGCGGTGATGCAAATCTGGGTGAACGCACCGGTGGTTCGTATACAGCAGCAGCCCAAAAAGGGCAATGCAGGCGGTTCTATGTACCCGGTCATCAACGCGCCCAGTGAACGGTAGTACAGATGCCCTACGGAAGCAACACCCGCTTTCAGCTTGGGTTTGCCACTGAAAAGCCCGGCAATCATCGGATGCCTGAAGATTATGCGCTGGTCCGTCAGCATGACTTCCCATGCCCCTTTGTCCGGCACAGACTTCGTAATATCATAAAGTTCAAAAACCTTTGCCTCATCTTCAAGAATACAAATATTATCCGCGCGTATGGTCACAATGTTATTGCCGTCATCAGGGGTCAACATTATTTTGGCCTCTGAATCCAGCTGGGGGAACAAGTCTGCATTGTCGCCATTGGCTTTGTGAGTGCCGATTAATGGAACTGTCATAGAGATTCTCCTTTTAATTAATTTCCGCAAATTCGCGGTTTCTGCCTGTATTTGGCCAAGCTGAGTAAGCGATGCTCATCTTAAAAAAACCGTTCCTTAAACGCCGCCTGCGCGCTTTGGACGGTTGCGCTTGGGTCAACTTTGACGAACGCTCTCTCAACGGCCGTCAGCAAGGCGTTCGCGCTGATATCGCCCTTCATCAAGCCTGCCGATTCTTGCCACCGCAAGAATCCAAAGGTGTACAGATGCTCCCCGTCTTGCATCCCATCACTTTGCAGAATTGCCTCAAACACTCTTCTGCGCATCCGAAAAACAATTCTGCCGCCCGGAATATCCGGCTTGACGCTTATTTTCATTGTGCGAAGAAGATTGAAGTCAATCGCGGAAGCAATGGCCGAAAAATCCCCAGTGTTTGCTGTGAAATAATAGATTTGCTTATAAAAATCTTTGTTGCGGCCTAATATCGTCCCGTTTTCGTGCAGTTGTTTAATTTTCTTATTGTCGCGCATGGTACCGAAAACCACATAGGCAACACCGGCGAGAACTAATGCTATTACAAAAAAAACTCCAACTCCCATTAAATATAGTATCTCCTTTATATTTATTTCAAATGTGCTCCAATTCAACTTTGTGCCGATTATATCCGCTCTTTTCCGCAAGCACCGCAGAACCAGGAATCGGCCTCCGCGAATTTGGTTCCGCAATCGCCGCAGTACGCGCTCTCCATCTGCCCGGAATCCGTTTTTGTTTCCTGCGCGGATTGCTGTCGGGCGGCTTGTTCATAAACTTTGTCAATAGCCCTGTCAAATTTGTCCTGAATGCTCCGCTCAACCTTGCCTCGGCCGCCAACAGCCCGGTTTGCAATCGCGTGGGTGAATATCAGATTGCTGATAATTGCCCCGCCTATGCCGGCAATAAGCATAACTATGGGCGAGCCGCTGAACGCTGCAACAACGCCCAGCACGGCGCCGATGGCTGTTGGCGCTACAATGTAATCACCGATACCAAGCCAACGCATAAACCTTGCGACTATGTAACATATGAACCCTAAGATCGCGATCCCAATGAGTATCATATAGGCTAAATCTTCAGCGGTAATAAAAAACATAATTCAAATATCTCCTTTTGTATTGTATTCCGGTCTAATCTCAGGCCGGTTGGCCATAGTTATCCCCTTAGATTGTCTTACGGCAGCATAACGCCGTCCATGATGCGGACAGGGGTGTTGCTGTTTGTGGTTGTGCCATCACCAAGTTGCCCCGAAGCTGAAGTGTTGCTTACGCCTATTTGCAACCCCAAACTATTTGTGCTACAATATTGGACAAGTGCGACCGCATACATGCATGTTGAGATAAAGTTTATCAGATGTGTTTTTATATGTAAATCTTAAACACATTGCTTTTACATTGCGCGCGATATTAAGTGCGAAAAGGGAGGGTGGGTGATGCTATGTGCCTTAGTTATGGTACCTACGCAAACACATTACAGCTTTGTTTAAAAACAAAAGAACAGCAAGTTTTGACGCTCCATAACGCCTTTTGTCTCGCGCTTGGATTAGAAAATTTCAGTGAAGACTACAACCGCGCATGGAAGCAGTTTAACTGTATAGCAGAACCGAACCGCTATATTACTGACGCGGCTTTTAGGGCAGACTGCAATAGAATTTCACAAGGGTTCCGCATACATATTCTTCCGCTTCTGGACAGCAACAGTATAAAGTTGGCAATTCTGGCACTGAGGGACATGGTGGTAAGCGACAGCATAATTGATGACGAAACGGTCACTTATACATGTCTCAGTACTGGCGGGCGTATTTCAAAGGCCAAGCTTGAAACCATAGAATCCTTTGAGCCTTGCGATTTTTTTGCAGGTGTGTTTTTGTTAGCTATTGAGATTGGGAATAACAGGCGCGGAAGAGATACCATCCTGCACATTAAAAAAGCAAAAAAAGCGCATATTGAGCGCTTCCGCAATGAACAACAAGCAATAAAACTAACAACCCGTACCAATGCTGAGCCGATGCAAGAAAAACCGGATGCCACTGTAATTGAGACCGCAACCAATCCCCCGCCCACCGCTGACCACCTTGAGTCCCTAAGCTCCTCTGAACTCGAATCTTCTGTCCTCTCTGGGCTTGCTTTACCGGCCGAGACCGCAAAACACCCGGCAGCCTCATCTAAGGCAGGCTCAAAGGAAGCACTGACAGCTGCCGTTGCGCTGGTTTTAATGGGTCAAATATTGGGGCTTTTTGTCATTGGTAACAGTATGGGGCTATTATGGATTGTCTTTTCACTCTTACTCTCAGCTATATCAATCCCCCTAGCCGTCGCCTCTGTGAATAGATTTCAACGCTTTTTCAGCAGTATAGTTCCATTGTTTGTATTGGGATTATTGGCGTTGACGCCGGTTGTTCTCAATTATCTAACAGTCAGGGAAAGCACAATCATTCTCACTCACCTATTGCCAAATTTGCTTGGTTTTGCCATCGCTTCCGCATTTTTTAAGTTGCGCCGTTACGTGTTACAGACAAACTCAAGACAGAAACAACAATACAGCGGCATATCTAACACTATGATCATCACTTCTGTGCTTTCTATACAAGTTGCCTTGTTGGTTGTTGCGTTTTTCGATCAGCATACCTTTATGTACCAATTTTTCAACAATATATACCTTGTTGCCGTTATCTCCTGGTGTATTTTGCATGGGGTCTTATGGCTTTCTCAGGTCACATTAATGAACAAAGTCGGTAATAAGATTGAGCTTAACGTAAGAGACACATTGCTTTTCTCTCTTTTGATTCTATTCTTTGTTTTTTGCGGATTACAAAGCGAAAACGAGTTTGTCTTTTACGTTTTCAAACTGGGTATGCCTGCTATAGTCATTTTGCTTGGGTTGACACTGCTTTTTTTCCGCTATGCAAGAAAAAAACATAGAAGCCTTACGATTCTTGCATGGCTGCTATCGTCCGGCGCCTATGTTTATTTATTATGGCACAACGGTTTACTTGTTAATAGCGCCGCACCATTTATTATAGCTTGTTTTGTAATAATCTCGGTTGTAATAAACCGCACGTCAACCGATAATTAACACGTTTACATGACCCGACAGCGATTTTTGAATAACTCGTATAATTAATCTTGTTTTTCAAAAAATAACGATGAAATAAAAAACGCCGGATATTTGTCGAGAAACTGCCTATTTATGAATATTTTGTATCGCATATAAACTCATCCTGAGGCAATCATATTATCGAAAGGCGAAGAACTGTCGTCTTATTAAACAACATTCAGGAGATGAAAAGCAATAATGGCTAGAAGCACTAACCAGCTTGTTAATCCTAACGCCCGCGAAGCTATGAACCGTTTCAAGATGGAAACTGCCTCTGAATTGGGCGTCAACCTCAAACAGGGCTACAACGGCGACATCACCGCCCGTCAGGCCGGCAGCATCGGCGGCCAGATGGTTAAAAAGATGATCCAGGCCTATGAGAACGGTCTCCAGCAGTAAGCGGTTACTATATCAGTTAGTAAGTCTTATTTAATATAGACTGTGTAAAAGCACATCAATCAGCAGGCCTGACTGATGTGCTTTGCGCGTTGCGTTTGCGAAATATTTACAAATTATACCGCGCAACCACTTCACCGCCAATTACACGGCCGTCTTCTTCAAAGCCGTATGACGCAAATGTAGTTTTAGACGCAATGTTAGCAGGCTTGTAAGACGTATAGCAGTAACTGGCTTCGCCGTGCGGCTTAGATTTAATCTCTTCCATTATCTGCTTCACTGTTTCACGCCCTATGCCCTTGCCCTGGTGGTTTTTGTCAATTAGCAGACGCCAGAAATAGTAGTGATGTTCTTCAGTACAATATACCTCGTCATCTTCCTCATAATCCGGTGAGAAATAGCCGTACATAGCAAAACCCACCATTTTGCCATCTTGATAAACGGCATAAGGTTCGGCAATATCACATACGCCCGCTTCGGCATAAGCTCTATTTTCACAATAAGCCTCTGCAAGACTGTAAGCGTTGCTTGCCACAAATCCCTTTTGTTCCGGCAAGATGTCAAGTGCTATGCACTCTTTCATATTGTCGTCCAGAATGGAGATTTTTCTAAGTTCTATCATAATTATCCTCCAACTCAGGTCACTATAGTCTTTGACTTACCAGTCCAGGGCTGTTTTATGAATCCACCCGCTTTCTTAACCTACCCGAACAAGCCGTCCGCCTTAAACAGCAGGCATCCGCAGCTGCATCTGGCGAGCTCGCGGTTATAGCATTCATCGCACACGTCCGATGTCGATATATTGCACGCAGGCTGATCTACGGTATAGAGATAATGCTTTCTGAGTTCTTCAATGTTGCGGAAATCGCGGATGTCCTGCTTTGTGTATTCGGACAGCCCGAAGCAACGTATCGCCCGCAGGTCGGGCAGGATATCTATAACCGGAGAGCAGTTATTCACCTCGCAGAATATGACGCGCTCCCAGAACATGCGGGAATATCTGTGCGACACGGCTTTTCCCAGAACCTCTTTCGCGGCTCGCAATCCGTCGCGTTCATCCTTTGTAAACACGCATTCAGGGAAAAAGTTGCAATCAAACCCCGTTATAACGCCGCAGCGTATCATGTCGCCGATAAACCTGATTGCAACCGGCTTCATTTCAACGAAATATTCCAGCGGAGTCTTCCCTTTCAAATCCCCTTTCGGCGGCACAGATATGGACAGCCTTATAACATCGAAGTCGATCTCATCTAAAATCGGGAATATGTATGAATGGTCAAAATCCGGCTTGTAAAGGTTCACGCTGAGCCTGAACCGCCCCTCGCCCGAATGCCCGTTCTTAAAACGCCGTAGACTTTGCCGCATTTTCGCAAACGCTTCCTCACCCATATCCTCCGGGGAATTGCAGTTTACAAGCATCCGAAACTTTTTGTGCTCAAGCATATCCGGTGACAAGTTTTCCAACTGCACTGCATTTGTATAAAGCATCACGATATCGGTTCTTGTATCAGTAAGCGCGCTATTCATAGCTTCGTTTATATGCGTGTACAGCAGCGGCTCACCGCCGATTATGCCTACCTGACGTTCACCCTCGCTGCTTAACGCAAATTCCAGCGCCGTTTCAAAATCCCCAAGACTCATCTCTTTTGGGGCTTTATTGACAAATTCCCCGGCGAAGCAATACGGGCAGCGGAGGTCGCAAGTCTCATTCACCATTATGTTGGCCATGTAAGTATTCTCCTAACGTTATTTTAATAGTTTCCGATAAACATTTCCTTGACTTTTGTCCGGCTTTAACCGCCTACCCCTCAGGACAGAAGCCGCCCATAAGGGCGGCTTCTGGTTTTGTAAAGATTCAGGCTTACAGCGGGATATCCCCCATGTTGATATCCGCAGCCGTTGTGTCAAGGTCATCGAAAACCTTGGTTTTGCCGCCTGCTTTGAACTCCAGCTTAAACTTGCCGTCGGGCAGGTCTTCAAACCAGAAGTCTCCGTACTCGTCGGTCTTGGTGTTGTATTTGCCGCCCGCGCCGGCTAAGCTGCATTCAGCGCCGATGTAGACTTCATCCTCCACTGGGTCAAACAGTGTCCCGGCGATGAATTTCTTCGGCAAGCCCGTGTAGTATACGCGGGGTTTTGTATTGAGTTCAGGCTTCAGCACTTCGGCCTTTTTGATGAACTCTTTTGCTTCGCTGGAATCTTCGTCCACCATCCGCATACAAATTGTCGGACAGTTATCGGTGCATCTGGTCTCTTTCCAGCCTGCATCAATCAGATGCGCACAGCCTGTGCATTTCTGCGCGATATTCAAATCTTCGTTGAAGAAGATCGCGTCATACGGGCAGAGTTCGGTGCAGTTACGGCAACCGATGCACTTCACCGGATCAATGATGACCAAACCGTCATCACGCTTATACTTCGCGCCGTGCTTGCACGCGTCCATACATGGCGCGTTATCGCAGTGCATACAGATGCGAGGCGTGTACGCCACTTTAACCTTCGGCACGGTGCCGCGCACTTTCTGCTGCAATTTGAACCAGAAGTGCCCGATCTCCGGCTGGGGTTTGGCTATCGGAGTCCAGTCGTTGGCAACATGCTCATCTTTACAGCCGATTTGGCAGCTATAGCAGCCGTTGCAACCCTTGGTATCAATTAAAAATACTTTCTTGCCCATTATTTGCTCCCCCTTTCAACCCAAGCGGTAGCTTTCAATCCGGAAGCACGGTCATACTCGCGGTTCCAAGCCTCGGGATACTCTGTTCTCCACTCATCATACTGTGCCATGCTGACACGTTCTACATCAACGAGGAAAGATGTGGTCGCCTGACCTGCCGCATGTTTGGATGTGAGTCCCTTTGGCGTGATGAGGTTAATCGCGCCGCCGCGATCCAGTTTGCCCGGGATGATAATGTCTGTCCGCGCACCGTGGTCAACTGAGAGTGCGCCCGGCATGATGCGCTCAAATACCAGCGCACCGCAGAGAACGCTTCCACGCTCATTGAATACCCGCACGATATCGCCGTTGTTGATTCCTCTGGCTGCGGCGTCATCGGGATGTATCCAGCAAGGCTCATACAAATATCCGTCAAAGCCTCTTACCTTGCCGGTGTCAGCTTCTTTTGTCCACGGAATATCGTCTGCCTGGGCGTGTACTCTCCACCTTGGGTGGTTGGTGATTATAAGCAGCGGATACGTCCGCGCACGACTTGAAGAGAGACGCTCGTCATGCGTGATGCCTTTTTCGATCCATTGCGGATACGGCGGGCGCTCTTCATCATTGGGAAAATACTTCGAGAGGTTTGTGGAGCAGAACTCCAGCTTTCCTGTCGGTGTCGGCAACGGGTTCTTGACAGGATCATTCGCAAACTCGGACAAGCCGGCGGGGAGATTTCTCCAGTTCTTAGAAACCGGGATTACCATGTAATCTTTCTCCAGCCACTCTTCATAAGGAACAATCTGATCAAAGTTCATTCCTTTGTAGACGCCTTCGATGTACTGTTCAACGGTCCTGCCGATAGTGACTTCTTTTTCCATGCCGAGTTTTTTCGCAATTTCGACAACGGCTTCAAAGTCGCTCTTAGACTCGCCAACAGGCTCAATAGCTTTTCTCATGTTCAGCATTGTCTGGAAGTGTTCACCGTCACGGACGCACGGCATGACGTCATCTACTTCAAGGTAGGTGTTCGTCGGCAGTACGATGTCAGCGTAGATACAGTCATTTTCCAGCCACGGATGCTGTGCCAGAACAAACTCGATCTGCGGGTCGCGTATCGTCATACCGATATCGAAACCATCGCCCCAGCAAGTTTGGCGGCAGGGGGTGTCTGTCCATACCATACGGATCGGAACACCGTCATAATCGACCTTGTAGTAAGTCGATTCGAGATCCCTGTCGTCATGTTTAAGGTTAGGATTATTCTGTGTAGAGCCTTGCAGCATACGGATGTCACCTTTTCTGACCGGATAGTTGTATTTTACCATCTGATCTATAGGCTCTTCCTCATGGCCGCCGGTACCCCAGAAGTTAAGGGTCTTGTCCGTGCCGCACTTGATAGCCTCTTCAATGAGGGTTTTCGGAATAAGCTGTTTACCCCACGCCTGCGGTGTGCCGCGGTGCGGGTTGAATATTCTCTCATGCAATTCGGGGTCTTTATGCTTGATCGTCTCAAACGTACCCGAATACTCCTGGAAGCCTTTCGACGTGTCGGAGTTCGCGATATCGTATTGCAGCTGATCCCATGTGATGTTCTTAGGCATACCCATGTACGCGATCTGGGCGTGATGCCGTCCCGGCTTACCGAGTCCTTGCATACCGAGCAGGATGACTTCAAGACGTGCAGGCTCTGTGGAATACGGACCCCTTATATAGCCGCCGCCGAAGTAGTGGCCGACTGTTGTGGCTTTTTTCGCCCAGTCTCTTGCCAATGCTTTGATCGTGTAAGACGGAATTCCGCACTTTTCAGAAGCCCATTTCGGGGTTTTCGGAACACCATCTACTTTACCGAGGACGTACTCTTCCATCTTGTCCATGCCGACAGCATGAGTCGCAACGTACTCTTTGTCGTATGTACCTTCGGTAACCCAAGTGTAAATGATCGCCAACTGGAGCGCCGCGTCAGTATTCGGAAGAACCGGAATCCACTTGTCGCCATGGATGGCGGCTGAGTAGTTCAGGTCTGGGCAGATGTAAACTTGCTTAATGCCGCATTCGTTCCAGAAGAACATCAGGCGGCTGGCCATCTGTCCACGGAAGCCCCAAGGCGTAGTCTCAAGGTCGCCGCCTTGTACTACGAGCAGTTCGGTATTCTCTGTGATATCAACCACAATGTTTTCCGCCGGAGCCATGTTGCCGATAAAGCCTTTGCCCCATACGTGTTTCGCACCCCAGTACCAGCCTTCCCAGCTGTCCGGGTTTCTTACCTGTTGTGTGAATCCGCCCATTTTGTCCAGCAGCAATGTACTGCAGCCATGCGGGGCATGAATCAGCTTACTTTCAGAGTGACCGTCGCACTGCAGAAGAATCGCCAGCGGGCCATACTCTTTGTGTACGCGCCTGATTTCAGCCGCGATGAGGTCTGTCGCCTCGTCCCAGGAGATACGCTCAAACTTGCTTGAGCCGCGGTTTTGCGGATTACGCTCCCCATTAGGGTCCCAGTCCACGCGCTTCATCGGATAAGGAACACGGTTCGGCGAATAAGCCCTCTTCTTGTATGCCAACCCCCAGGGCGGCGGAACCGATTTGCTGAGCGGCCGCCATTTAACGCCGTTGCGTTCCATTTCCCACGCGTTGAAGCTGTCGTAATCATACTTCGAGTCATAATGGAGCGGTCTGATACGGACTACTTTCCCGTCCTTGACATCGACGTGGGCGGGACAAGCCCCGAATATGCCGCCGCTTAGGTTGATCGCCTTAACAACAGTCTTGTCGGCGCCCATAGGCGGTGGCTTTGTGCCGGGTACTGCTTTTGCCTTAATGTTTTCTGCCACTTGATTCCCTCCTATTCTGCAATTTCTTATAAAAATTGATGCTATGTTAACAATTATAACGTCATTCACAACATAAAGGAAGAAAAAAATTTTTATCGTATTCGCTATGGTGATAAATTTTATTTATAGAACTATAAGGATTCTTTATAGAGCGACAACACAACTTCTTTGAATATTTTAAACGCCGTAGCCTTTATATCTTTCTTCCAGGCGAAAACAGTCGTGATCTCAGCGTCTTTGCCGCTTATCGGGAATGTTATCACATCAGGGCGCTGGTACAAGTACCCCAGTTCCCCAGGAAGAATGGCAACGCCGATGCCGGCATTTACTGACAGAACAACCGATTCGGCACGGTTGTAGTAATTTATTATACGCGGCTTTATATCGCGGTTTTTGCATATAAGCCTGATCTGGCTCGCCAATATGCCCGATTGCGGAACCGAGACGAACGGGTACATCTCCACAGTTGACCAGTCGTTTAAGTCAATGGTATCGGCAATATTCTTGTTGACAAACACCTCAAGCCTCCCGCGATGTATGATCTCATGCGAGTATTCGTCATTATCGGGTATCATTGGCCGTGCCGCAAAGTAAAAATCATGGTCACCCTGCTGTAGTGAGCGGATAAGCTCTGCCCCTTCTAAAAGGTCGATATCCGCCTGAATATGGGGGTGCATCTCGTAAAGCTTGCTCAAACAATTGCAAAGCTGATACGATGCGTATGACAGCGCCGCGATACGTATATGCCCAAGCTGGCCCTTCGCCATGTTTTGAATGCGGTTCTCCGCAGTTGAGGATATTTCCAATATTTGGGATATGTAGCTGAGAAATTCCTCACCTTCAGCCGTGAGCGAAACTTCATGGCTGGAGCGATTTATCAGCTTCACACCAAGTTCTGCTTCCAGCTTTTTGATATGATGACTGACAGCGGGCTGGGTAATGAAATACTGCTCCGCCGTCCGCGAAAAATTCAGCGTGCGCGCCAATGAAGCAAATAAATTAAGACGAAGCATATCCAAACCCATCACCCCTTTCACCATATCACTAATAATAACAGACATGCAGTCCTCATTGCAAGGTTTTTTAATAAGTATGCGGGTATTTTTACCAAAAGGCTATATAAAAGTGCTTGAATATTTTACTGGGGCGTGATAAGTTAATTAAAACTTTGAACGGATGCGTAACGAATTGAAAGAGACGTTGATAGAATCTTTGCGGAATCAAAGGTTAATCAGGCGCGGCATTGTTTATGTGCTGGGGTACTTTATCATGGCGCTCGGCGTGGCATTCGCTATCAACGCAGACTTGGGCATTACACCGGTGTCTTCAACGCCGTATGTTATCAGCCTGATTCTCGGGCGGTATCCGGGCCTTTTAATAGCCATGTTTTTCTGTTTCTTGATTTTGATACAATTCGCCCTGTTGCGCAGAAAATTTAAGTTAATCAGCCTCACGCAGATCATACCCGCTTTCCTGTTCGGGTATTTTGTGGACTTGGCGATAATGTTGCTCGGCGATTTTATGATCCCCACATACGCGGGACGGCTTGTTATGCTGGCTATTAGCACAACGCTTGTCGCCTGGTCGATTATTTTGGTTATTGACGCCAATTTTGCAAATCTGCCGGCGATGAATCTGTCCTTGACAATTACACAGGTAATGCCAGATCATAAATACCTCGGCAAATTCCATATTACTAAGATGATGACCGATATCACATACGTGACTATCGCCGTCATCCTTTCTTTTATATTCATGGGTGAACTGTCCGGCGTGCGCGAGGGTACGGTTATTACAGCCATATTTGTCGGAAGAAGCATTCCCTGCCTCAGAAAACTTACTGAGCCTGTTCTTCGCAAAATTGGACTGTACTTTTAAAAAAAATCCTTGCAAAAGTTGAATCAGATTGCTATACTGCAATTCTGTGCAATTCTGTATTTAAATTACGTTTAGGGAGAGGAAACATGGATTCATTACAAAAAAAGTACACAGCATCCACATATTTCAAGTTTTTTATTTTGCCTTTGATAGGCATATTCGCGTTTTTTATTGACATTCCGATGGTGGAATACACCGTTATGGGCTTCACAATGGGCGCAAGATCTACGATTATGATAAATCACCTGACCGGCCTGATACGCGCACTATTATGGGACGGAAGTCTGAGCGTCATGCCATTTGTGATCCTGGCAATAGCGCTGTACGGAGTTGTGGATCTTATACTGCGCCGCAAAAAACATTTCGCGAATACTTTGGGCAAGGTTTTCGCGGTGATAAAATGCATCGGTGTTGTATTCATTATTTTTGCGGTTTTTGAAATCGGCCCCGCGGTATTGCATGAGCCTCAGCAAGCCCTCGCCACCGCCTCCGGTGACCCCCGCAGCATCGCAGGGTTCGTGATGAACGGCGTTTTGATAACCATCACTATAAGCATACCTCTGGCCGCGATGTTCTTGCCGTTTTTGCTCAATTACGGCTTGGTCGAACTCGTCGGCGTTTTGGTACGGCCTATTATGCGGCCGTTATTCAAGCTTCCGGGCCGCAGCGCCGTTATCCTTGTCAGCGCGTTGCTGGGCAATTTCTCGGTGGCGCATATCGCCGTTGATGATGAGTATCACAAGGGACAGATGACCGAAAAAGAAGCGCTTACAATATGTACCGGATTCTGCTCATCCTCTATCGCGTTTATGATGGTACTTGCCACCAACGCCGGTATAATCGACAACTACTGGAACGCCTATGTCTGGTCATCTTTCCTGATGATAATACTTATTACGCTGATCGGCGTACGTATTTTCCCGCTCTCCCGATTAAGGGACGGCTTTGCCCCGGGGATTACCCCTCAGCCTGAAAAAGTATACAAGCAAAAGCTGTTCAGAAACGCGCTTGCCGAAGGCTTGGCAGTCTCCAAATCTGCGGATAATCCTATCAAGGGAATCGCGCACATAATGAAAGCTACAGTCGGCGTGCTCGCCGCGATTATCATGGGTGCCGGGTTTTCGACATCGGTCGGAATGCTGCTATATCTGTTCACGCCGATATTCGAGTGGATTGGCGTAATTTTCCGCCCGATTATGATGCTTGTGCAAATACCGGCAAACGAAGTTGTGACAGCTTCGACAGGTGCCGCGTTCTCACTGCTGGAAGTTTCTATTCCCTCCATGCTCGTCATGGCGGGTGATTGGTCGTATCACATCCGCTACATGATGGCGGTAGTACCGATAACATCGGTTATCTTCCTCGGCAGTTTCGTACCCAGTTTAATCAGCACTAACCTGCCGGTCAAATTCTGGCATCTGATGGTGATTTGGGTCGAACGCATGATTTTATCGGTACTCTTCGCTGGTCTCTTCGCCCTGTTGCTGTTCGGAATACCGGGCTGACGCATTTGATTGCACTACAAGGGCTGGCGCACCTGAACCGGTTGCGGCGGCCCTTGTTTATTGAAATATTTTTGTTGAGTTCACTACCTAAAATATGCTATAATGATAAGCCAATCAACACATAAGGAGGCGCTTATGGAATTTCACATACGCCCTGTAAAACCTAGCGATGCGGCTGGGATAAACGAACTCAGACGTATGACTGGAGTGCTTGAAAACATACGTAGCATACCTTCGGAACGTATCAAGCGGAACGAAGATGGTATCGCTAACATGCCCGAAAATATGCATTCATTTGTGGCTATTTCGGAAGATAATAGCGGCAATGAAATCATACTCGGCATCGCAGGGTTGTATGTGTCCGCAGGGCATCGGCAACGACACAGTGCGGGTATTGGAATGGCGGTGCATACAAACTTTCAGGGAATGGGCATCGGTACTAAGCTTATGCAAACGCTTCTGGATATCGCCGATAATTGGCTGATGCTTGTACGAGTCGAACTCACTGTTTATGTTGACAATGAAAAAGCCATTGCATTATATAAAAAGTTTGGATTTTCTGTGGAAGGGACAATGAAAAAAGCTTCTATCAGAAACGGAACTTATATGGATGAATTAATGATGGCTCGTGTAAAATAATAGTATTAAACTACATTGCAAAATGGAGGCTCTTATGATTTCGGACAATACAATAAACAAAAAATCCGTAACTGATATCGACGTAAAGGGTAAAAAGGTTCTGTTACGCTGCGATTTCAACGTGCCGCTTGACAAAGCCACGCATACAATCACAGACGAAGGACGGATAACCGCTTCCCTGCCCACTATCAATTATTTGTTGAATGAAGGTGCCTGCGTTATCGCCTGCTCACATCTCGGTCGCCCAAAGGGTGAACGGAAGCCAGAACTCTCGCTGGCTCCAGTTGCAGTCCGATTGTCTGCGCTTCTCGGGAAACCTGTCAAAATGGCTCGGGACGTTATAGGGGACGACGCAACCAAGCTAGCGAATGAGCTTCGACCTGGGGAGATAATCCTGCTTGAAAATCTGCGCTATCATAAGGAAGAAGAGCAGAACGACCCAGCATTTGCAAAATCCCTGGCCAACATGGCCGATATATTTGTGTCGGACGCTTTCGGCACCGTTCACCGTGCGCATGGTTCAACCGAGGGCTTGTCCCATTATCTGCCCGCCGTGGCGGGATTACTGCTGCAAAAAGAGCTGCTTCACTTAGGCGGCGCGATTTCCAACCCCGCCCGCCCGCTTGTGGCGATACTCGGCGGTTCTAAAGTCTCTGACAAACTTGCAGTGATTGAAAATCTGCTTGAAAAAGCGGACACCCTGCTCATCGGCGGCGGGATGGCGTATACGTTCATCAAGGCGCAGGGCGGGAAAATCGGCAACTCGCTCTGTGAGGATGATAAGCTTGAATATGCCAATAAAATGCTGGATATAGCAAAATCACGCGGGGTTAGTCTCCTGCTTCCGCCTGATACAATTGCGGCGGCGGAGTTTTCAAATGACGCCGAACCTGTGACTGTAGACAGCTATGATATCCCAGACGGGTACATGGGCCTTGATATCGGGCCGCAATCTGCTGCGCTGTACGCCGAGGCGATAGCAAACGCCGGAACTGTTATCTGGAACGGCCCGATGGGCGTGTTTGAGTTTGCTAAATTCGCCGAGGGCACCAAAGCTCTCGCCGAAGCGATTGCCGATTCTGACGCGGTGTCAGTCATCGGCGGCGGGGACTCTGCCGCCGCAGTTCGCGTATTTGGTCTTGATGACAAGATAACCCACATATCAACCGGCGGTGGGGCTTCTCTTGAATTCTTGGAGGGCAAAACACTCCCGGGAATCGCCTGCTTGTTGGATGCGTGAAAGGAGAGTCTATGAATATAAAATACAGACAAACGATTATCGCTGGGAACTGGAAAATGAATACACTTGCTTCCGGCGCGAAATCTTACGCAAATGCGCTTTGCCCGCTCATCCCCGGTTTTTACGCGTGGTGCAATGTTGTGATCTGCGCGCCATTTACGTCGATTCACGCCGTGGTGCATGCATTTAAAGGCAACAAAGTCTCTGCCGGGGCGCAGAATATGAGTGAGCATAAATCTGGGGCGTATACCGGCGAAGTCTCCGGCGAACAGCTGCGCGACATCGGCGCGGAGTATGTCATCATCGGTCACAGCGAACGCAGACAGCTTTATGGCGAAACCGATGAATCGGTCAACAGTAAAATACTCGCCGCTTTAGAAGTTCCACTTCACCCGATCCTGTGCGTTGGCGAGAGTCTTGAAGAGCGGGAATCAGGTGTTACGACCAATATTGTCTCCGCGCAGATTAAAAATGCGCTTGCCAGTGTGCCGGACTCGGAGATCAGCCGAGTTGTTGTCGCGTATGAGCCTATTTGGGCAATCGGCACCGGGAAAACCGCCTCGCCGGAAGACGCGCAGGATACCTGCCGTGAAATACGCGCTGTTTTGGCAAATCTATACGACGCAGAACTTGCCCAACGCATTTCGATACTTTATGGCGGCTCAATGAACGAAAAAAATGCGGCGGAGCTATTGGCCCAGCCTGATATTGACGGCGGGCTTGTCGGCGGCGCGTCGCTGAATCCCACCGCATTCGCGGAGATAATCAACGCCGCAAAGGGAGGCCTTTGAATGAAAACTCCCGCTGTTATGATAATTCTGGACGGATATGCCCTGTCTGATTCCGACACCGGCAACGCGATAGCAGTCGCCGATACGCCGGTTCTTGACAAACTTTTCAGCGATTGCCCTCACACAACGCTTGCTGCGTCCGGTGTGGACGTCGGCCTGCCAGACGGACAAATCGGCAACAGCGAGGTCGGCCACATGAACATCGGGGCAGGAAGAATCGTGTATCAAGACTTGCCCCGGATATCCCACGAGATCGAAAGCGGCGATTTCTATAATAACGAAGCGCTTATCGGCGCGGTGGAATCCGCTGTTACATCCGGCGGCGCGCTGCATCTTATGGGGCTTGTTTCGTCCGGCGGTGTGCACAGTCATATTGAACATCTTTTCGGCCTTATTGAACTCGCCCGGCGGCACAACGTTGAAAAACTTTTCATACACTGCTTTACCGACGGGCGCGACGTTCCGCCGAATTCCGGCAAATCGTCAATCGAAGCGCTTCTGGATAAATGCCGTGAACTTGGCGTTGGGCGCGTCGCCACTGTAATCGGCAGGTTTTACGCGATGGATCGTGATAATCGTTGGAGGCGTGTAGAGGCCGCGTATAACGCGATGGTATACGGCAAGGGCGAGTTTGAACCGGACCCTGTCTGTGCAATGCAATTATCATACGATGCTGGAATTACTGATGAATTTGTCAAGCCCGTCATCTGCACCCGTGACGGCATGATAAAAGCGGGCGACTCCGTTATATTCTTCAATTTCCGTGCGGACAGAGCCAGACAGATCACCCGTGCGTTTATTGAGCGGAATTTTTCAGGATTCAACCGAAAAAACGGCTGGTTCCCCGTAACCTTTGTCAGCATGACTCAGTATGACGAGACGCTTGACATCCCGGTCGCTTATCCTCCCGATATGCCGGAGCATACTCTTGGCGAGATTATCAGCTCTGCGGGACTTCATCAGCTGCGAATAGCGGAAACGGAAAAATATGCACATGTCACATTCTTCTTCAACGGCGGCCGCGAGGAGCCTTTTCCGGGCGAGGAACGGATACTAGTCCCCTCTCCCGCCGAGTTTGCGACTTATGACCTGATTCCGGAAATGAGCGCCTATAAAGCGGCTGACGCCGCGTGTGCTGAAATTCTCAGCGGTAAGCATGACGTTGTCATCATCAACTTCGCCAACTGCGACATGGTCGGCCACACCGGCGATTTCGCCGCCACAGTCAAAGCTGTCGAAACTGTTGATACATGTGTCGGCAAGATAAAAAACGCGGTTGACCAGGTGGGCGGACTCCTCATCGTCACATCAGATCACGGCAATGCGGAGACGATGCTTTTAGACGATGGTATGTCCATAAACACCGCGCACAGCATGAATCCCGTGCCGTTTATCATTTCAGGTACGTATGCAGCCCTGCACCCTGGGCGGCTCGCCGATATCGCACCGACACTGCTGGAGCTGCTGGGGCTGGAACAGCCCGAAACGATGACCGGACAATCGTTGATTATGAAGGGAGCTGAATAATGAAGAAACGCGTATTAATAAGCATGTTTGCTATCATATTCCTGATAGCTAGCTGCACCAGCGCCTCTGATGCGGATGCAGATTACGAAGATTACGCTGGCGAACCTGAGCAACTCACCCCAGCTTATGAGAGTGAACCCGAAAACGGTTACCCAGGTGAGTACGACCATGTCGCCGAACCTCCTGCGGAGTCACCCGCCGTGCCGCGAAACGCGGTTGCAATATCGGCGGCAAGCACGCACGCCCTTGCGCTTATGGAAGACGGTACTCTATGGGCGTGGGGCTGGGGCGCGGCAGGTAGAGACTGGGACGTTCATCACAGTCTTATTGGAGATGGCACCACGGAAAGGCGCAATTGGCCGGTACAGATAATGGAGAATGTAACATTCACCGTGGCAGGACACCATCATTCATTTGCCATAACCACTGACGGGGCACTATGGGCCTGGGGCGGCAACCAGTATGGGCAGCTTGGCGATGGCACCACGGAGACTCGATTGTCCCCGGTTAGAATCATGGATGACGTCGTATATGTCACCATGCCGTCAACCGCACCCAACAGTCATGTCGGCGATGGCGTGCGCTCATACACCATTCGATCAGACGGCGGCCTTTGGGCGTGGGGACATAGCGGCATAAATGATGTGCCGTGGGAGGTCGCTCTTGGTGATGGCGGTTTGGAAAATCGTTATACACCGGTACTAATCCTGGAAAATGTTGTGTCCGTTGTCCCCACGCATAATGGCGGATTCGTCTTAACCGATGACGGCACGCTTTGGAACTGGCATGGGTGGACTTTGCTTAGCAGCTTTGAAGACGGGGAATTTATAAGCACAGAGATTGAAGCCCGGCTTTATCCAGCTCCGATCATGGAAAATGTAGCATCACTATCCTCATGCGCCAATTTTGCCATAACCACAGACGGTGAATTGTGGTCACTTGGATTTGAACCCGCATGGATTATGGACGACGTTGCATATGCCACCGCATTGAGCGGGGCAAACTTTGCAATAACTACAAATGGAACGCTTTGGGCATGGGGCCGTAACCGGCTGCCTGACCACTGGCATCCGGGCCCATTGCTTGGTGACGGCACCACGGTGGACAGAGATGAACCCGTGAAGATACTGGAAAATGTTGCTTCGGTGGTGGCACTGGGCAACAACGCCTATGCTATCACAGCAGATGGCGCTTTGTGGACGTGGGGAAGCGGCACTCTATCCAGCCTATATTCGGAGGCAGAAGAGCATATGTGGAGTTATGCCTATAATGAGGATGGCTTCCCAGAGGGTAAAAGGTGGCTATTGGATGATGACGGCGGTACAGGGATACGCTTATCGCCTGTAAAGATTCTGGAGAATGTGGTATCTGTCTCCCCGACATATTTCATGTTTGACCACGGATTTGTGCGCGGATTCAGGACATTTGCATTGACCGAATGCGGCGCTGTATGGGCATGGGGCGAAAATGATATTTGGGATCAAGGCTGGAGTCTTCTGGGCGACGGCACATCTGAGTATCGCCCTGACCCGGTGCTTATTATCGGCGGCGAATAGATAACAATAAAAATATAACGAGGTGTACTATGAAAGACTTTATAGAAATTGTAGGCGTAACAGGGCGTGAGATATTGGATTCACGCGGCAATCCAACCGTGGAGGCGGAGGTTTGGCTGGATGACGGGACAGTCGGCCGTGCCGCCGTGCCGTCGGGGGCGTCCACCGGCAAATTTGAGGCATATGAACTGCGCGACGGCGATAAAAGCCGTTATCTGGGCAAAGGCGTGCTCAAAGCCGTGGAGAACATCAATAATGTATTTGACGAAGCCCTGTCCGGGCAAAACGCCATGGACCAAGTCGCCATCGACAAACTGCTAATTGGGCTGGATGGTACCGCAAATAAATCAAAGCTCGGTTCAAACGCCATTCTGGGCGTGTCGCTGGCATGCGCGAAAGCAGTGAGTGAGGCTATCGGTGTCCCGCTTTATCAATACATCGGCGGTACATTCGCCTGCACACTGCCTGTGCCGATGATGAATCTGCTAAACGGCGGCGCGCACGCTGACAACAGCGTTGATATACAGGAATTTATGGTCATGCCTGTTTCCGCACAAAATTTCCGCGAAGCTTTACGTATGAGTGCAGAAGTGTTCCACACTCTGAAGAAATTCGTCTCATCCCCCGGCGTGGGAGACGAGGGCGGATACGCTCCGAATCTCGCTGATGATGAAGACGCGCTTGTAGCTATTATGCAGGCAATTGAGGCGGCAGGCTACAAACCGGGCGAGGACTTCCTGTTAGCGTTGGATCCCGCCGTAACAGAGTGGTTCAACGAAGCAGACGGTTGCTATCACTTGCCTAAGAGAAAGACGATTATGACCCGGCAAGAAATGGTGGACATGTGGATCGGATTCTGCAATAAGTTCCCGATCATCTCGCTTGAGGACGCGATGGCCGAGGACGATTGGGAAGGCTGGAAAATGCTGACTGACGCATTGGGCGACAAAGTCCAGCTTGTGGGCGATGATCTGTTTGTGACGAATACAGAGCGGCTGCAAAAAGGCATTGACCTCGGCGTTACAAATTCGATACTGATCAAGCTAAATCAAATCGGCACACTGACCGAGACGCTTGAGGTGATTCAAAAAGCGCACAGAACTGGTTTCACCGCCGTGGTGTCACACAGATCCGGCGAAACGGAAGACACGACAATCGCCGACGTATCTGTCGCGGTCAACGCCGGGCAGATAAAAACCGGCGCGCCGTCCAGAACTGACCGGGTCGCCAAATACAATCAGCTTCTCAGGATAGAAGAAGAGCTGGGCTCTGCCGCAAGATACCCGGGTCGTGACGCTTTCTTTAGTCTCAGACGTTGACAAGTTTGCAAAAATATGATATTTTTATCCTGTAATCAAACGAGGGGGAATTGAACAATGAAAAGAATTGTGACAATCGAAACGCGCGAAATGAATTTTGAAGACGGCGGTTGCGGTGAGTGCCAGACATCGTGCCAATCAGCGTGCAAAACATCTTGCGGCGTTGCGAATCAGCAATGTGAAAACAACACCGGACACGGGGAATGATACACTGTTATAAACTCAACGGCTTCAATATTGTGCTGGATATCGAAAGCGGCTCCGTCCACCATGTGGACGACGTCGCTTTTGACGTGATAAGCATGTACGAAGCCGAGTCTGCGGACACGATAACCGCGCACATAAAACAAAAATACGCCTCTGAAATCACAGAGACGGAGATTCTGGAGATTATTGCGGATATTGAAGAACTGAAGCGGCAAGGCAAGCTGTTTTCGCAAGCTGCGTTTGAACCGGTCTTGGCCGATTCCGCCGACACGCCCTTAAAAGCGCTGTGCCTGAACGTATCACACATGTGCAACATGACGTGCGGATACTGCTTTGCCGGCAGCGGCGAGTATGGCGGCGGCGGACTTATGTCTATCGAAACGGGCAAACTGGCAATAGATTTCCTTCTTAAACACTCAGACTCACGTAAAAATCTTGATGTCGACTTTTTCGGCGGAGAGCCATTGCTTAATTGGGATACGGTTAAAGCAATCGTCGAATACGCGCGGGAGAAAGAGCGCGAGTTAAACGGTTTGAAGAAGTTTCGTTTCACGCTTACGACAAACGGACTACTGATTGACGATGAGGTTATCAATTTCACTTCCAAAGAAATGCACAACGTAGTGCTGAGTTTAGACGGCCGTTCGGAAATCAATGACGCGACTCGCAAACTCATAAACGGCGGAGGGAGTTATGACGCGGTTCTCCCGAACCTCAAAAAGCTCGTAGACGCCCGATCCAGCCGAGGCTATTACATACGCGGGACATTTACACGCAAAAATACCGACTTTGTGAACGACATCCTCCATATCGCCGATCTTGGATTCAGCGAACTTTCGATGGAGCCGGTCGTCGCAAAGCCGGATTCAGACTATGCATTGACGGAGCGCGATTTGCCGGAACTCTGTGAGCAGTATGAACTGCTGGCAACTGAAATGATCCGCCGGAAAAAGCAGGGGCGCGGATTCACGTTCTATCACTATATGCTGGATCTCACCGGCGGGCCGTGCGTGCATAAGCGTATATCCGGCTGCGGAGTCGGCACGGAATACCTTGCCGTAACACCGCGAGGAGAACTTTATCCGTGCCACCAATTTATTGGCGATAAACAGTTTTTGGTTGGCAATGTATGGTCTGGCATTCAGAATCAAAAACTAAGGGACTCATTTAACATCCGCAATATCTATACCACCCCGGAGTGCCGCGACTGCTGGGCAAAAATGTACTGCAGCGGGGGCTGCGCCGCGAATAACTACAATGCTTCCGGCTCGGTTCATAGCGTGTATCAACTCGGCTGTGAGCTGTTCAAAAAACGCGTTGAATGCGCGATAATGATAAAAGTGGCGGAGGCTTTGAGCTTATGACTCTTGCGCTTTACGCAGTTTCAGTGATACAGCTCTCTTATCTGCCATGTCTTGAAACACGCTCACCGCTGTCTTAGCTTTTTCTTTAACCGTATCACTTGGTTCCGTTTCTGCCGCAATTTGCGCCATAGCAGATTTGATATCTTGGAGTTCCAGTAAATTAACCGCCAGACAGAAGAAGCTCTTTTTTCGCCCATCGTTATAGGATTCCAGCAGTTCTTCCAGTATTTTAACTTTATCGTTCAATTCTGCTTCGTAAGCTTCCAGACCGATTCTCTTTGCCTTTTCGATATCTTTTAGCTGATTCTTGTGCGTGATAAACGAATCACCCTTGTCTGCAAGGTCATATTTTGCGCATGGAAAATCCCCGCATTGGCCACAATATTCAATGCCTTTCCGCTGACAGCACGACAGCACCCCGCAAGTGGGATGTACTTCTAAGAAACCCTCGCCCGCGCAGCCGGGGCATCTTGAATCACCACTTGTATAATATCGGGGACACAACCCGCAATTTAATCCGCACGCGGCAAATTGTGGATTTCTTCTCACCGTGTATTCCATGTTTTCTCCTTATTGTACGCCCACGGGAAATGACTTGCAGGGGTGGATGACAATCCGCCCGGATTCGCGGCAGGACGATTGCCATCGTTCTCTACAGGCCTGTATCAGAGTTCCAGCACCATATTATAGGTCCCATCCTCGCCGTAATCGCCATCTCCATATTGCTCTAGGTACTTGCCGTAATAATCGGACGGAACGAAGTCTTCTTTTAGGCGGAATCCGCACTTTTCGTATGCCCTGATGGCTCGCGGATTGTTGACCCATGGGCGGATAATAAACGTATTGACGCCGAACTGCCTGACAAGCTGGTCAATCAGCATTTTCATCACGGCGGAGCCTATACCTTTTCCTGTGTATCTTTCAGACCGCAGCCACATGTCAAGCTCACAATTCTTGATCTTTCCATCGTTATAGGTATACGCAATCGTTCCGGCTATCTCGCCGTCGTATTGAATAAGCAGCCATTTTTCTGTGCTTGGCGAGGAATCAAAAACGCAATCCTCCGAGTCGCGGAACTCCGCCCAATCGAACTCGGATTTATCGTTGAACATGGACTGCCAGATTGCGTCTTCCTCAAACGCCATGTCATATATGAATCGCCTGTCGGTGTTTTCCGGGTATAATATCTTTATGTTGCCTTTTTCGATATATACTTTTCTGTCCATACTTACACTCTCGCAAAAACACTCTTAAAAATCGTCACGGCTTCGTCAATCTGCTCTTTCGTATGCGTGGCGGTGCAGCTTGTTCTTAAGAGGCACTCTCCCTCTTTTACTGCCGGGGCAATAACTGGATTACAATACACACCCGCCATCAGCAGTTCGTGGTGGATTCTGAACGTACGCAAAGTCTCATGCGTCATCACCGGCACTATTGCCGTCTCAGAGTCGCCGACCGGTATCCCCGCCTCACGCAATTTTGCCTTTAAGTAGTCCCCGTTTTCTTTCAGATTCTTCTGACGCTCTGGTTCGCTTTTTATTATCCGCAGCGCTTCCAGCGCCGCACCGCAACACGCAGGGGGTATTGATGCGCTGAATATAAACGGGCGCGAATGGTGCCGGACATAATGCGTCACACTCTCTTTTGCGGCAATATATCCGCCAAGACTGGCAAGCGACTTTGAAAAGGTGCCCATGATAATATCAACCTCATCCTCCAGCCCGAAATAACTGGCTGTCCCCCTGCCGCAGTCGCCTATCATGCCGAGACCGTGCGCGTCGTCAACCATCACGCGCGCACCGAAACGTTTGGCGAGTTCCACAAGTTCCGGCAGCTTTACTATGTCCCCCTCCATTGAAAAAACGCCGTCGGTCACGATAAGCTTCCCCGCGTCTTCGGGGGCGCGTTGAAGTTTATCCCGCAGCTCATCCATGTCGTTATGCGCGTATTTGATTGTTTTCGCAAAGCTCAGGCGGCAGGCATCCACAATGCTGGCGTGATTGGCCCTGTCGGAAAATATAATATCCCGCGGCCCTGTAATCGCTGAGATTATCCCCAGATTCGCCTGAAAACCCGTGCTGAACGTAAGCGCGGACTCTTTGTTCAGGAATTCCGCAAGCTTCTCTTCAAGCTGATTGTGCAATACAAGTGTGCCGTTCAGAAATCGCGAGCCCGAACAGCCGGAGCCGAATTGGTTAGCAGCCTCAACCGCCGCGTTTATCACGCGCGGGTCGCTTGTCAATCCCATATAATTGTTAGAGCCCAGCATGATTGTACGCCTGCCCTCAATAGTCACCACGCAATCCTGATACGTCGAAAGCGCGTGAAAATATGGGTATATTCCCATCGCAATCACGTCTTTCGCGGTAGTGTAATTTTCGCATTTTTCAAACAGATCCAAAACAACTCATCCTTCCAAAGTTATATCATGTTTCGCGGTTCCCCGCACGGTAACCGAATCGATTTTAATCATTCAAGGAGCGCACTGATGAAATATGTCTATGGAAAAAACGTTTTCCTGACCGGCGGATCTTCCGGGATCGGCTTAGCCACGGCGGAACTCTTTGCGGCGAACGGATACACAGTCTTTGCCGCATCTCGTAATCCCACTGCCGCGACACGCACTTTCCCCGGCGGCGGTGAAATCCGCCCGGTGAAGTTGGATGTCCGCGCTATGAAATCCATCGGCGCAGCCGCGGAATCGGTGCTGGCGGAGGCCGATATCGGCATCGTGATACACTGCGCAGGGGTTGGTATAGCATGTCCCGGTGAGGATTTCCCCGAGGATGCTGTAACCGGACTTATCGACACAAACTTCAACGGAGTTTTGCGCGTTAACAGCCGGTTCCTGCCCGCTCTGCGCCTCCGCAAGGGAGGCATTTGCGTCATCGTAGGTTCTGTCGGCGGGGTGTTTTCAATCCCCTTTCAGTCGCACTACTGTGCCTCAAAAGCCGCGCTGATCTCATATTCCAAAGCATTGCGTATGGAGCTTCGCGATTTCGGCGTGCGTGTAAGCTTAGTCAGCCCCGGCGACACCGCGACTGATTTCACCACGGCGCGCAAGTATGAGATTGACGAAGATTCCCCATACTATAGCACCTGCATTAAATCCGTCAAAAAAATGGAAAACGATGAACAAAACGGCCGCCCGCCATTGTCTGTTGCGCAAACGATATTACGGCTATGCACTCGGAGAAATCCCCCGGCGCAGACGGTCGTGGGTTTTGATTACAAGCTGCTTGTCTTCTTGCGCAGGTTAATGCCGGACCGGCTTGTTGAATTTATTCTGCGTAGGATGTATCTTGGTTAGAGTCTGAAAAAGCCCCGGGGAGTGCGCTTACATTCCCCGGGGCTTTTTTGCCGCGTTTATACGCCCATCTTTCTGAACCGCTCGTAACGCCTTTCGGTCAGTTCATCCGGTGACAGACTGACAGATTTTTTGTACCACTCTTTAATTTCCAGCGCCAGATTCTCGAACATTTTTATAGGTTCTTTGCTGTTCTCCGGGACGATTCTCTCGACAACTCCCAGCGCTTGCACGTTTTGGGCGGTTAACTTCAAGTTTTGTGCCGCTTCGGCGGCTTTTTCCGGGTCGCGCCACAGGATATTGGCGCACCCTTCCGGCGAGATTACCGAATAGACGGCGTTTTCAAGCATCCATACCTCATCGGCAACAGCCAGTGCCAAGGCTCCTCCGCTACCGCCCTCGCCTATCAGGATTGACAGCACCGGCGTTTTCAGCGCCATCATCTCTGCCAGATTCTCGGCAATCGCGTGACCTTGTCCGCGTTCTTCCGCGCCTATTCCGCAGAACGCGCCAGAGGTATCTACAATGCAAATCACCGGGCGGCCGAATTTCTCCGCCTGCTTCATAAGGCGCAGCGCTTTTCGGTATCCTTCAGGATTCGGCGTGCCGAAATTCCGCTTTATTCTGCTTTTCGTATCCCTGCCTTTTTCAGTCGCCAGAACTGTTACCGGGATATCCTCCAAATATGCAACTCCGCCGATAATGGCCGGATCATCGGCAAAACGGCGGTCTCCGTGCAACTCTATAAAATTCAGAAAAAGTCCATTGATAAAGTCAAGACCCGTCAAGCGGTCTTTCGCCCGCGCCGCTAGGACATATTCATACGCCGTCTTCATCAGAACCCCTCCTCTTATGCATCGCCAGTAACGACGATATGATTCTTTTCTGATCCGCACGCGGGACTATCATATCCACAAATCCATGCTCTAAAAGCAGCTCCGCCTTCTGGAAGCCGGGCGGCAGTTTCTTGCGTACAGTCTGTTCAACAACCCTAGCCCCGGCGAATCCGATTATAGCTCCCGGTTCTGCCATCAGAATATCGCCCTGCATGGCGAAGCTTGCGGTAACGCCGCCTGTTGTGGGGTCTGTCAGAAGCGTAAGATAAAAATTCCCGGCACTGCTGTGGCGTTTGACGGCTCCGCTTGTTTTGGCCATCTGCATCAACGACACAATCCCCTCCTGCATTCTGGCCCCGCCTGATACAGTGCAGCCGATTACGGGGAGCGTCCGCTCCTCCGCGTATTCAAATAGTCTTGTTATCTTCTCACCAACAGCCGCACCCATGCTGCCCATCATAAAATACGGCTCCATCACGAACATCGCGCACGGTTCTTCATCTATCTCTGCCACGCCGCAGACTACCGCCTCCGGCTCGCGCGCTGTTTTTTTCATTTGCTCCAGCTTATCTGAATAACCGGGGAATCCGATCGGATCCCTGCTCTCAATCTCCGCGAACAGTTCCTTAAAACTGTCTCTATCAGTCAGGTACCCAATCCTTTGCCGTGCTGTTAAACGGAAACAATATCCGCAATTGCTGCAAACATGCAGATTTTCCCACAACTCCGCTATGGGATTAGCGTTCCCGCAACTTGGGCAGTTTTGAGTCATCTCTACATCGCTCTCTACACGTTTGGATGGTCTTCCGCCCTTCTCAAGCTCATTTTTCGGTTTTCTGAACATTGGATTAAACGGCATTATTTATCACCACGCATTTCAAGAAAGTTCGTATAATATTCCCCGCTACGGAAAATTTCGTCTGAAACGAATTCTATCTGTTCATCAATGTTATTCGGCACACCATCGATCACAAGTTCACACAGCGCGGCATGTATCTTGCGTATCGCCTCTTCACGCGTGGACGCATGAACCATAAGCTTACCAAGCAACGAATCATAGTATGGCGGCACTGTATAGCCTGTGTACAGCAAAGTGTCAAACCGCACTCTCGGCCCGCCGGGTACATGCAGAAACTTGACTTCACCCACGGCTTTCGCGTTTATCCTGCATTCTATCGAGCTGCCGGTGAGTTCAATATCGTCCTGCGTAAAATCGAATGGCACACCAGCGGCGATTCTTATCTGCCACTTCACAATGTCGATTCCGGTGACTTTTTCTGTCACGCCATGCTCCACCTGTAATCTTACGTTCATCTCCATGAAATAGAAGTTGCCCGCGGTATCCAACAGGAATTCAACAGTCCCGGCATTGACGTAATTGACGGCTTTCGCGGCCAATCTTGTGGCTTCGTAAAGTCTCTCTCGCAACTCCGGGTCAACTGCTGTTGACGGTGTTTCTTCTATCAGCTTTTGATTGTTCCGCTGTACTGAACATTCACGCTCACCAAGGCACAGCGCGGTGCCTTTTTCGTCCACAAGAAGCTGAACCTCTATGTGCTTTGCGGGGTAAATCCGCTTCTCAATGTACAATGCTCCGTCGCCGAACGCCTCCTGCGCTTCGCGTGAGGCTGTCAGGAACGCGTTTTCTACCTCTTCCGGGGCTGATACCAAGCGGATTCCTTTGCCGCCGCCGCCCGCGCGGGCTTTTATCATCAGCGGATACCCGATTTTCTCAGCGGCTTTCACGGCGTCCTCAACACTCTCCAGAATATCCGTTCCCGGAATTATCGGCACACCGGCATTGCCCATTATCTGCCGAGCCGCATCTTTATCACCCATCTTAGATATCGTGTCGGCAAGCGGTCCTATGAATGTGATTTTGTGCTCTTCACAAAGTCCGGCGAGTCTTATATTCTCCGACAGGAATCCGTAACCTGGATGTATCGCCTCCGCGCCTGTCATAATGGCGGCGCTGACTATCCTCTCGGCGTTCAGATAGCTCTCGGTTGGCGTCGGGCCGCCGATACACACGCTTTGGTCAGCCAGCGACACGTGCATTGAGTCTTTGTCAGCCTCTGAGTACACCGCGACTGTGTCAATGCCCATCTCTTTACATGCGCGGATAATCCGTATAGCTATTTCGCCTCTGTTGGCGATTAGTATTTTTGAAAACATTCAATCTCTCCTTTAACTGGAGTATCCCCTTTCCCCTTCGTGAGAGAAAGGGACTTAGGACGAGGGATAGGAAACGTCCTTCTTTCGTCCTTCGTCTCCTGTCTCCTTCCCTCTTCGCGCACGAAGGGGGAAGGGGGATGTCCACGTCCACATATTGGCGCACTGCGTCCGCCCGTGGGCGGATTGCCATCCTCCCCTACAAAATAGTGGATGCTCACTTCACTATCGCGAACGAAAACTCCGCCTTTAGCGCAAGCTTTCCGCCAACACTTAGCGTCCCTGACGCAAAATAGAACGGCGGTTTGGACTTCGTCAGCACGCACTCAGTCTCAATGACGTCTCCCGGCTTGACAGGGGATTTAAACCGCGCGGAGGTAATGCCTGTAAAATAAGGCGTTGCCCCCGCTTCAATCGCATCTTCAAGCAGCACACAGGCGGACTGCCCCAATATTTCACACAGAATTACACCCGGAACAACAGGATTCCCGGGGAAATGCCCGTCTAAAAACCACTCATCCCCGCGCACCGTGTATTTACCGTGTGCCTTGCCGTCTCTGAGTTCCACCTCTTCGATCAACAGCATACTGTCCCGGTGCGGCAGGATTGACATTATCTCGTCTCTGTTCATAAAACGTCCCTCTTTATGTCCTACTTACTTGTATCAATACGGAAGAGCAATTGTCCGAACTCGATAGTATCTTTGTTCGCGGCACAGATTTCGGTAATCACGCCGTCATGCTCTGCCTGTATCTCGTTCATCATCTTCATCGCTTCTATTATACAAAGCGTGTCGCCCACAGATACTCGACTGCCTACTGTTACGTAAGGCTCTTTATCCGCGCCGGGGGCCGCGTAGTACACGCCGACCATAGGTGAGCTTACGGCAACTCCAGCGGCTGCGGAAGCTTCCTGCATTGCTGCCGATGGTTCTGTCCCGGAAACAGGCATCGCTGCGGTATCGCTTATCACCACACCGCCCGCTGCCGGCCGCTCCATTTTCACATGATCCGCTGTATATTCAAGCGCTGTCAGACCTGTTTCTTGCATAATCAGAGCCAGCTGCCTGACCCTCTCAACTTTCTTGTCTTCGTTGACGTCATAGTTGGTCTTATATACTACTTTGTCTTCCATTATATGCCCTCCTTATTTTGCAAACGCAACGCAGGCGTTGTGTCCGCCGAATCCGAACGAAACTGATATCGCCAGTTCCGGCGTTACTTCTCTTGCTTTCAGCGGTATATAGTCCAGATCACATTCGGGATCCGGATCATGTAAACCCACCGTCGGCGGGATTTTGCCTTCATTAAGCGCTAAAATCGAAATAATCGACTCAACCGCACCGGCCGCGCCCAGCATGTGCCCGGTCATTGACTTTGTGGAGCTTATGAGTACATTCTGGATATCCTCCCCAAAAGCTGCTTTGATCGCCCGCGTCTCCATCGCGTCATTTAGCGGCGTGCCTGTCCCGTGGGCGTTTATATAGATAATCCCCTCCGGACTGCCTGCCTCAATATACGCGTCGCGTACGGCCTGACCCGCTATCTCGCCGTTCGGATTCGGGGCTGTGATATGGTGCGCATCGCACGTCACACCGTATCCTTTGACCTCGGCATAAATCTTCGCCCCACGCCGCACCGCGTGTTCATATTCTTCCAGAACCAACGCACCCGCACCCTCACCTATTACAAACCCGGCACGCCGCCTGTCAAACGGCAGGGACGCCGCATCAGGGTCATCCGATGTGGTCAGCGCCGTCATGTTCATAAATCCGGCGACACCCATCGGGGTGATTGCCGCTTCACTGCCGCCGGCAATCGCGGCATCAGTATAGCCGTGTTTTATCGCCCTATAAGCGGAACCAATTGCATCCGCCCCGGTCGCGCAAGCTGTCACAATGCTGGTGCAAGAGCCTTTGGCGCTGAACCGAATTGCCACATTCCCGGCGGCAAGATTCGCTATCATCATCGGTATAAACAGCGGCGACACTTTGCGTGCACCTCCGTTCATCAGCTTTTCGTGCTCATTCTCAAACGTGATTATCCCACCGATGCCGGAGCCAATGCACGTCGAAAACCGCATCGGGTCAATATTCCCCTCGATCCCGCTGTCACGCACGGCCTGAGTCGCCGCCGCGATCACGAACTGGGAATATAAATCAAGTCTACGCGCTTCGCTTTTCTCCAAATACTCAAGCGGATCAAAATCCTTCACTTCCGCCGCCAGAGTGGCCTTAAATCCCGATAAGTCGAATTTCGTTATCGTACCGATACCGTGACGCCCGGCAATCAGATTATCCCACATCGTCCCGACATCGTTCCCCACCGGCGTAATAGCGCCCATGCCGGTAACAACAACTCTTCTCATACATCTTCACCTCTAATCGTTTCGCTCACATGTAGGGGTGACCGTGTCGGTCTCCCACAGGCGGATTGCCATCCGCCCCTACATGATTTATATAGCCATTCCGCCGTCTATTCGGATTACTTCACCCGTGATATAGTCTGACGCGCACAGGAACGCTATAAGTTCCGCCACCTCTTCTGGCAGGCCTTGCCGTCCTAATGGAATCGCTTGCATCAGCGGATTATCCTTGGAGATATCCTCTGTCATGTTCGTTTTTATAAATCCGGGGGCTATCGCGTTGCAGCAGACATTGCGGGATGCCAGCTCTCTGGCAACAGACTTCGTCAGCCCGATCATCCCGGCTTTTGAGGCTGAGTAATTCGCCTGACCCGCGTTACCCATAATCCCAGCAACCGAGCTTAGATTCACAATCTTCCCGCCGCGCTGTTTGACAAATAGCGGCGTACAGTGGCGTATCATATTAAACGCACCCTTGAGGTTAATGTCGAGAACACTGTCGAACGCTTCTTCCTTCATCGACATAATAAGCCCGTCACGCGTTATTCCCGCATTATTTATAAGAATATCAACCGTGCCGAAAATTTGCTTCACGGCATCGACCGTTTCTTTCACGGCCTGAAAGTCAACGACGTCGCATTGGAAAGCCTCCGCCTTCACACCCATGTCTTGCAATTGTTTGCACAAGTCGGCGGCTTCGTCTCCAAGATCATAATCGACAATCGCAATATCCGCGCCCTGGGATGCCAGCTTCAACGCGGTCGCCTTCCCGATTCCGCGTGCCCCCCCTGTTATCAGCGCAACTTTTCCTTTAAGCACCAGAATTCACTCCTTCAACAGTCTTTTTCAGACTATCTAAATCTTCAACATTAAATACGCGGACCTTGTCCGATATCCGCGAAACCAAACCGCACAGCGTTTTGCCCGGCCCGGCTTCAATAAACGTATCTGCCCCGGCAAGAATCATGTTCTCCACCGCACGTCCCCACAAAACGGGGCTTTTTATCTGCTTCTCCAAAAGCTCCCTGAAATTGTCGCCATAGATCTCCGCCGTCACATTTGAATACAGCGGTATCTCAGGCGTTTTGAATTCGGTGTTGCTCAAAACTTCGGCAAATTCAACCGATGCCGATGCCATAAACGGGCTATGGAATCCGCCGCCGACTTTCAGCGGCATGGCTCTGCCCCCCGCTTCTTTGACGCGAGTTTTCAACAACTCCAGCTGATCTTTCACGCCAGCTATAACAACCTGTCCGGGGCAGTTGAAGTTCACTGGATAGACCTGTTCAAATTCAGCACATAAGCTTATCACTTTGTCGTCGGAAAGCTTTAACACCGCAACCATGCCTGCATCAATTGCCTCTGACGCTTTTTGCATAAGCTCCGCGCGTCGGCAGACAAGACGAAACGCCTCTTCATACGTCACAGCGCTGGAGAATGCGAGTGCGGCGAGCTCCCCCAGGGAAAATCCGGCCAGCATATCGATAGGGATTCCCGCTTCTTTCAATGCCGCCGCCGCCGCTAAGTCCACGCAGAATACGCATGGCTGAGTGTTTTTGGTCTGCGCCAGTTCTTCATCACTGCCGGAAAAGATTTGCTCTATAGTCCCGGGCCTGATCTTCTCCGCACAGTCAAACACCTCTCGCGCCGCCGGACTTTTTTCATATAATTCGCGACCCATTCCGGGGTGCTGGGTGCCTTGTCCCGCGAACATAACCACTACTTTACCCATTGATTAGCCCCGCGTAAAATTACTTCCGCCTCGGTGAATATCTCTTTTATCATCTCCGCCGCCGACTGCTCTTTATTTACCATCCCCGCTATCTGCCCCGCGAGGAACGTACCTTTTTCCGCGTCTCCCTCAACCGCCGCAAGCCGCAGAGAACCTGCACCCATCGCTTCCAGCTCTTCATTTGAGATAGAGCTGTCATACTCCGCTTTTGCATACGCTCTTATAAAAGGCGTTTTCAAACTGCGAACCGGGTGCCCCAGCCGCTTGCCTGTCGTTGTTGTCGAGATATCGGTGGCTTTCAGTATCTTGTCCTTATAATTCCGGTGTACAGAACACTCTTCCGCCGCAAGGAATCTCGTACCCAGCTGTACCCCTTGCGCGCCAAGCATAAACGCCGCCGCGACTCCACGGCCATCGGCAATTCCACCTGCTGCGATAACGGGCAGATCGGTCACATCGCAGACTTGCGGTATTAAAACCATCGTCGTAAGTTCCCCGACATGTCCGCCGGACTCGCCGCCTTCGGCGATAATCGCAGATACTCCTGTGCGGGACAAAAGCTTTGCCATTGCGACCGAGGCCACAAGCGGCATTACTTTCGCCCCCGACTTCAGCCACATCTCTATGTACTTTGACGGGTTCCCCGCCCCGGTTGTGATTACCGGGACTTTTTCATCTGCCGCGACTTGCGCGACTTCATCGGCAAACGGACTCGCCAGCATAATGTTCACCCCGAACGGCTTTTTGCCGCCAGTGAGTTCCCGCGCTTTATTAATCTCACCGCGGAGATACTCCGCGTCCGCATTCATTGCCGAAATTATCCCAAGCCCGCCGCCGTTTGACACGGCGGCGGCAAGAGTCCCGTCAGATATCCAGGCCATTCCGCCCTGGAAAATAGGATATTCTATACCCACAAGGTCACAAACCGGTGTTTTTATCATTTACAGGCTCCTTATAATTCCCTTACGCTAACTTCGACTCGATAAATTTCGCAAGATCTCCGACCGTGTCGAATTTGCCTTCAAGTTCAAGCTCTACATCAAGCTCTTCTTCAAGTTTCATAACCATCTCAACCGTGTCCAGGGAATCGACGCCCAGTTCTTCAAATGTTGTGTTTTCAGTGATCTCGGCAGCGTCCCCGCCTATGTGCTCCGCGATTATCTCAGCCATTTTCTTAAATATCATTTTCATCTTCTCCTTGCATTTTGTGTTAGTTTTAAATATTTAAAGCCTGAATCAGGCTTCCCACCTTATAATGCACGCCGCACTTGTAAGGCCCGCGCCGAAACTGCACATCGCGATATAGTCACCGTCCCGCAGCTTGCCTGACCGCCACAGTTCATCGGCAAGAATCGGCACGCTCGCTGCGGAAGTATTGCCGACTCTTTCGATGTTTTTCAGGCAGCGTTCCGGATCCAGCCCCAGCTTTTTCACAGCCGAGTCTATAATCCTCGCGTTCGCCTGATGCGGAACGATCCACGCGATGTCATCTATACCGAGGCCGGCCGCTTCAACGACTTCTTCTAGGTCGGTACTCATGGCTTTCACCGCAAACTTGAATGTCTCCTGCCCGTTCATAAATATGAACGGATGTCTCGGCTCGTTCTCGTAATAGGGCGAGGCTCCGTCTGAGTTTGGTATGCCCAGAACAGTATCATTCCCTCTCGCGAATAGCTTTGAGGCCAAATACGAGTCCCCTGGACCCAGCACCATTGCCCCCGCTCCGTCGCCGAATATGACGGCGGTGCCGCGGTCTGTCCAATCCAGCATTCGGCTCAGCCTCTCCGCCCCTATGACTAGGGCTTTTCCCGCCTTGCCTCTCGCGAAAAACCCGGCGGCGGTATCAAGCATGTAAATAAACCCTGAACAAGCGGCGTTTATATCCATCGCGGGACATGTTGCCCCAAGCATGGACTGCACTGAACAGGCAAGCGACGGCGCAGAGTTATCAGCGCTTACCGTGGCGCAAAGTATCAAATCCAGCTCATGCGGCTCGACCCCGCTCATATCCAGCGCTTTCAAAGCCGCATCGTGCGCAAGATCCGCCGTTCTCTCCGTTGTACATACGCGGCGCTCACGGATTCCAACACGTTGGGATATCCATTCATCAGATGTGTCAAGAAATTCCGAAAGCTCCTCATTGCTCACCGCGCGTGACGGCAGAGAGCTGCCGGTACCAAGTATTTTAAAACTCATTTCGCCGCCCCAATGCTTTTATTTTGAATAACAGTAAGTTCCTCAATTGATAATTTTAACCTCAATCGCATTGTTTGTCAATACCATTGGCACAAACACGCAATGCAAGCGTATTTTTCAAACCGCCCTACAGAAGCCCTCTTCCCCCTTAGTGTGCGAAAGGGGATGTCCTCGCCCCTACCATACCATAAATCTTCGCAAGAAAAAACTCGGTTTCTAGTATGCTTGAACACACGTTATTTGCACAACATCAAAAATTAATGCTTGCATTCCTCTCTTGTTTCTGTTATCATAATAGGCACTGTCTGGCGATTTTACGTAAAATTGTCTCATGCGAGGAGGTGCAGAAGATGGCTAAATGCGAAATTTGCGACAAAGGCGTTAGGTTCGGTATTAAACTGAGCCACTCCCACAGGCGCTCTAACCGTATGTGGAAGCCGAATGTAAAGCGTGTCGCGGCGGTTGTCGATGGGACACCTCGGCGTATCTACGCTTGCACGCGCTGTCTCCGTAGCGGAAAAGTTACCCGCGCGGGGTAAGAAAATGATAACCTAACGCCCGGCGGAAGTAGTTTCCTCCGGGCGTTTAGGATTTTAGGAGGTTATTCAAATGAAAATAGGCATCATCGGCTTCGGAAATCTGGGACGGTCCCTGGCATCCGGGCTGGTTAAATCCGGCACGGCTAATTGGAGCGAATTTTACATCTGCGATGCCTCTCCGGAAGCACGCAACTTCGCACCCAACGCTCACACATCCGAAGATTTCAATTTTGTCATCGAAAATACCGACGTGATATTCCTTGTCGTCAAAAGCTATGTTTTTGATGAAATGCTTATAGACAAAGCTACGCTTGCGGGGAAAACAGTCATCAGCTTCATGGCCGGTGTGACGCTTGAGGATTTGCGCTCCCGCCTGGGAGATTTAACATTCGTCTTGGGCATGCCGTCACTGGCAATCGCCGAGTGCGAAGGGGTCATCGGCTACACAAAAGCTCCCGCCGATGTTGCCGATATTTTTCACAAGCTTGGCTACGCCATAGAAGTGCTGCCCAAAGATATCTTTAAAATAATGGCATTCGCCGCCTGTGGACTGGGATTCGCCGCGTATTTAATCGACACATTTGCCGCCGCCGGACTGACGATGGGGTTTTCGCCGGAGGAATCCGCCCGAATAGCCGCGCAGACTTTCAAAAATGCGATTGATCGCGGAGACTTTAAGCAAACCGCCAAGGCGGTCGCGACTCCGGGCGGCGCAACTGAGCAGGGACTTATGCATTTCGACGAGTGCGGCCTGTACGACATCGTTGCCCAAGCCATGCAAAAAGCCTATGACAGAATGGCATAAGGAGACGTTTATGGCAATAAACAAAGTCCCGAAAGACGAACTCGCGCACAGACTGCGCCGCTTCACAGATGCACTGGATAAGGAATCCCCCGCCTGGGAACTGTGCGGCATCACCGGCGGGGTGAATCTGTACTACCTGACCGGCACAATCTGTGACGGGATTTTATTGATCCGACGCGGTGAACCTGCCGTATTGTGGGTGCGCCGCAGTTATGAACGTGCAAATCTCGAATCGGAATTCAGCAATATACGCCGTATGTCAAGCTTCCGCGATGTTGCCGCCAACGCCGGGACTTTGCCGGATACGCTGTACCTTGACGTGGCTCACGCGACGCTGGCGTGGTACGGCCTTTTGATGAAGCACATGCCGTTTAAGAACGTCCTCCCCGCCGATAGCGCCATGATGAAAACCCGTGCTGTAAAAAGCAAGTACGAGCTTGCACTCATGCGACAGGCGGGGCAATCGCTTGACAAACTTCTCAGGGAAAGTCTGCCCACACTATTGCATGACGGAATTTCCGAAACTCAGTTGTCTTCGCGACTATTCGCCGCAGCCGTTGAAAGCGGACATCACGGCCTGTCCAGATTCTCTTCCGCTGACTCAATTCTTGGTCATATTGCATTCGCCAAAAGTCCGCTCTATCCGTCTGCTTTCGACGGAGCCTCCGGAATCGCGGGACTCTGCCCTGCCGTGCCGATACTTGGCAGCCGGGACGTGTTCTTGCGTCCGGGCGACCTGATTTACGCCGACACCGGATTCGGATTCGAGGGATATCACACCGATAAAACGCTGGTATTCAGTTATAAAGAGCCACAGCCCGATTATGTTGTCGCAGCACACAATCACTGCCTGGAGCTAGAACGCAAAGCTGCAAACATGCTGCGCCCCGGTGTCCGTCCGTCTGATATATACACGGCAGTCATAGACGCGCTGCGCCCCGAATACCGCAACAATTTCATGGGCGCTCCCGGTCGCGGCGTTCCTTTCTTGGGTCACAGCGTGGGACTATACCTCGATGAAAAGCCCGTAATCGCAAAAGGCTTATGACCCGCTGGAAGAGAACATGGCAATCGCCCTGGAGCCGAAAATCGGCATAGAAGGCATCGGCATGGTCGGAAGTGAGAATACGTATCTCGTCACAGACTCCGGCGGAATGAGTTTGACCGGGGAAATGTCGGAGATTATATTGTTAAAATAATGATGCGTCAGTGCTCAATGTGCCGCAGAAAATTTATATTTTATTTGTTCAAACTTGAACCTATTGCACCCCTGTAAATTCAAGGTTTTCAGCTTGGCAAGCCGCTTAAAACCAAGTAAAATTAAGCACAGTAGACACAAACAAGACACAAAAATTTCTCAGTTTCAAAAGCGAAAAGAGCATCCGTTTATTAAGCGTTTGGCTGATAAAATGAAATTGACGGCAGAAGTTAAGCGGCAACTTGTGATAAAAGCGGAGGGAAAGAATGACGCAAGAGCATAGAGATTTTATTGAAGCACATATAAAAAATCTTGAAAGTGAACTCATTGAATACAGGGAGAATCCCTTCTCCAATGACCAGGTATATGATGCAATCAGAGAGATTTGCAACATATTTATAGATGATTTGCCGCAAATCGGTGAAAGGGTTTTATGGAATACCCACTCAACAGAAACAGACGCAAGAACTGTTATTGGGATTTTACGCAAGCACCTAATCGACAATCCTGTTGCTAATGACGATGCAAGTGCTGAAGAAGCTGACGTTGATGAAAACCTCGTAAAATTCCTTGTCAGCTTTGATGCGTGGTTTTTGGGTGAATTGCCTGCAGACCCCATGATAAAAGACCAGTATAAAGGTAGTCATTACGATAATTGGGATGGTGGAGCGTGGCATTATTACTTGACTATTGATTATAAATATTTGTACAAGCTAAAGTTGGGTGTGGATGATTTTGAATATGATAAAGTCTTTTCCAATCCATCCTGTACAATCGAGGACTTTAAGGCATTTATCGAATTGATTTATGATGAGTGCGTTGAGAAAAGATATGAATTTACAATCGCTGTAAATGACCGCTTGAAAATATTTGGTATTCCTTACAGACTTCAAGGAGGAAAATTCACGAAAGAGGGATATAAGGGTACTGAAAAAATTGATAAGATAATTAACTACGCCATGTGTGAACGGAAAATAAAATTTTCCGAAGAAATGATAACCAGCAAAGAATTTTTAGATAAAAAAGCCGCTTTGGATTATATTGTAGATTCATTGCAGTATTTAATATCTATTGCACAGGGCGATAAAGTTAGCGGTAAATACAAATCTTCCGCTCTGGCTGTGTCGGCTACGGTAGAAAGCAAGATGTACACAATCATCAAAAGCGAACTGGAAGAAATAATGAAAATTGCGAATGAATTTTTTGACATACGCCACAATGAGTACCTTAACAAAGCCAAGGAACAACGCGAAGCACTAAATGACAAGGCATTTATCGAATATTTATACAACAGGGTTTATGCACTCACCTATTTATTGCGTATTAAACTAACGGTTCAAAAGGAGGGCGCCGTTAATGGATAAAGGGGCATCAATCCAGGGACATTGGCGAACGCATCTATACCCACAGTTGAAAACTGCTATTGAGTTGTTTAGGTGATAGATTGAATTAGTCACCTATTAGACACAAGAATGTGGATATTGCAGGGGTATAAGTGGTTTTGAAAGTAATTTATATTAGGTGAGGTTGTTATGAAAATAGAAAATCAACTGGAACAGATTGCAAAATCTTATGACAGACACATTATTGAATTCGGAAAAGATGATGCTCCTTCATACGATAACTTGCCTGATTATATTACAGGCAACCCGGACTATCAGCATAGAATAAAAGAAAATGAAAGTGACTGGGAAGAAATCAGAAGAAAGAAACTTAAAGATTATTTATCGCCGACCCAAAACATGAATTTTATTCACTTAGGTTGCAGTTTAAACTTAATGTTCAAAGGATATGACAAATGGCCTTCAACTTACTATGGCATAGATATCAGCAAGGCGACCATAAATCTGCTTTACAATTATGTGGTGGAACACAATTTATCAATCGGCTCCCTATATTGCGGGAGCATACACGAAACACCATTTGCCGAAAGCTATTTTGACATCGGGGATTGCATTGGTGTACTTGAATATTTTGATAGGGATTTTATTTTAAAAGCCATTCAAGAATTTCACCGTTTGATGAAACCTGATGGTAAGCTCGTGCTTGATATTCCAAATATCGCAAGCCCAAGCGGACGGATGGCAATGCTTATAGAAGAATATATGGGGCGGCCCGATAAATTTGATATGTTGTCACATGAATTTGAAGATATGATAAAGGACTATTTTGAAATAGTAGATTCAGATAGGATTTGTGCCGAGCGTCGCGGTGAAAATTATATTGGGCATATGTATTACTACTTTTTGAAATGCAAGAAATAGTCTGCACCTAATAAGCATTTTCTACAGTTATGCATTGTAGGGCGCGGCAACCTGACGCGCCTGGGTACTTTGGTATACGGCGCGTCGGGTCACCGCGCCCCTACTCCGCACAATTTAAAGATTGAAAATTTTTGTATAATAGGGTAAAATACGTAAAACTTAGTAAAATCCGCTTATTGATAAAGGGGCTTTCACAATAATGCAAAAACTAATTAAAGGCAGCTTTTTTTTCACGCTGATTTCCGAGACGTTTTCGCTGTTCCGCTCTCAGTGGCGCAAAAGCCGTGTTGTCGGGCGATTTCTCTCCGACGGCAAGGGCGAAGCGGCGTCTAAATCCAGCATTTTTACACGCGGTTGGTTAAGATTCCACCAGGGACTGAACTCTGTTTTTGATAAACTGCGGCTCAATAAGCTCTTGCGCAACAGCATTTTCGCAATGCCGTTTATCTGGGGATTTGCCACGGTCACCTTGGCCCCGATTCTGCCAACCATGGCCGTGCTGGCCCTTGTCTTGGCAAACGGGATATCCCTGCTCCTCGCCTTCGGGTGCGACCGGGAGCGAAAACTGCGCTACTCCCCTGCTAACAAATATATCCTGCTTTACGCTTTTGTCTATATAGCTGCCACTTTCACATCCGTCACGATAGTCGGCAGCCTTTTCAGCGGTGCGCTGACCACCTTATTCGTCCTCTTCGCCTTTGTGATACAAAACTCCGTCACAACTCGCCGCAGTCTTGACACGCTGATTTACGCTTTTGTCATCTCCGGTGCGCTTGTCTCGGCTTACGGCGTATTCCAATACGTATTCGGAAGCACATTCGGTGCGACAGCGTGGCTTGATTCTGAGATGTTTGAGGGCATCGGCGTCCGTGTGTACTCCACCCTCGGCAACCCCAATGTGCTGGCAAAGTATCTGCTGCTTGTCACTCCGTTCGCAGGAGCCTGTATTTTTATTGTGAAAGGCATTCTGCCAAAGCTGTTCTTCACGGGGTGCTTTGGAGCCATGCTCCTATGTATGCTGCTGACCTTTTCGCGCGGCGGATGGCTCGGACTTATCGTTGCCGCGGCGATTTTCCTCGTCATGCTGGACAGGCGGTTTATCCTTGTCGGAATCATTGGCATTGTTATACTTTACTTTGCACTGCCGGATGTTATTCTTGACCGATTTCTAAGTATCGGCAATTTGGGCGATACCTCGACGTCTTACCGCGTTTCGATCTGGCTGGGTACAATCAACATGCTGCGGGACTTCTGGTTCACCGGCATAGGTCCGGGGACTGCTGCTTTTAACACCATATATCCGCTGTACAGCTTTAACACTATCATCTCCCCGCATTCGCACAATTTGTATCTTCAGATAATGTCCGACGCGGGGATTGCCGGAATTCTGGTCTTCCTCACCATTATCTTCACTTATTTCAGGAACCTATGCCGCGCCATGTCGCGGGAAAACAACAAAAGTTCTAAAATCCTGCAAATCGCGGCGATTTCAGGCGTGTTCGGGTTCCTTGTCCAGGGTATGACTGATTATTCGTTCTATAATTACCGCGTCACCTTGGTATTCTGGGCGGTAATAGGCCTCGGCGCGTTGGCCGCCCGCAGATCCGCGCTTACTCACAATGAGTAATACAGCGCCTCAATATTCTTCGTCATCTCGGCAGCGGTGAACCTCTCGTTAAAAGTCCTTATGGAATTTTCACTCATTTTTTGATAAAGGTCTTTATCGTCATACAATACTTTTATTGCATCCGCCAACGCATCGGCGTCTTTTTCCGGGAAAATCATGCCGTTCTCCCCGTGGGATATCACATAAGGATTCCCGCCGAACGAACTAACAACAGCCGGGATACCCATGCTCATCCCCTCCAAAAGCGCAAGGCTTGTCGCTTCCGTGCCGTATGACGCGTTCAGTTGAAGATCAAGTGCGCCCATCAGTGCCTCCACATCTGACAAGAATCCGGTAAATACAACGTTATCCAGTCTATTTTCAACAGCGCGCTTTTTCAATTCGTCCTCAATCTCACCGGTACCGGCTATGACGAATTTAATATCCGCGTTATCTTTCAAAAGCTCCGCCGCCTTTAATACGTATTCATGCCCTTTTACCGGCGTAAGCCTCGCGAATATCCCGCACACGAAGTCATTCTCACTCACGCCGTACACCGCCCGCGCGGCTGCCCTTTCCGATGTCCCTGGTTTTGACAGTGCGTCTACGCCGTTGTAGATCACCTTAACTTTGCCGGGCTTCTGCCCCGCTTCCACGATTATATCCGCCGCCGCCGGGGAAACGGCGATGACTTTATCGGCATAGTAATTGTTCACAACGCCGAAAATCTGCTTTAGCGGAAACCGGATTTTTAAGGGGCTATTCGGGAAAACGCTGTGCCTTGTATATATTATCTTGCACCCCGCCGCCCGCGCCGCGATTCTGGCCGACATTGAGGCGTGGGTATGCACAATATCCGGTTTTTCTTTCTTTATCAGTTTTTTAAGACTACGCACGACCGGAATGCTAAATGATTTTTCAGCCAGTCCGTCAACGGTAAGATAACGCACGTTCAGTGCTTTGAGTTCTTCAATAAGCAGCGCCCCATTCGGCAGAATCACTGTCATATCCAGTTTAGATCTGTCACAGTTCCGCAGAAACACAAGCAGCATTTTGCCCGCCCCGCCGATATTTGAGTCTGAGATTACGTTTAAAACTTTCAGCATAATTTTCTCCTTAGCATAATTTTCACAACATTACAAATTATTCAAATCATCATATCAGAAAAAGCATCCCGTTTCAACTTACAAATCAACTAATCGGAGGCATAATCAAATGGAAAACAACCAAAAAAAGCGCTGGCGGCCTAATCTCTTTGACTTTATTTTTATCGCCGGCGTCATAATCATCGCCGTGGTAATTATCAGCTTCAGCGGCAGAATCGGCGGCGGCGGTGGAATAATCTCCACCGGCACACAGGAAACTGTCAGATACACCCTTGCGTTGGAGCGTATGATTGGCGACACGGCAACGCTTATCAGTCCAGGGGATCAACTTATTGACAGAGTTGAAAACCGCTCGCTTGGCACCGTTGTCTCCGTTGAAGCGCTCCCCAGCACGGCTTTTCGGACGAATTATCAAACGGGGGAGCGTGTACTCTCCGAAATCTCCGGTGAAAGCGCGGCCATTGTTGTTGTGGAGGCATTGGCGACAGTTACCGAAAGCCAGATAAGCGTCGGCGGATTTGTCATCCGCGCCGGTGCGCATGTTTCTGTCAACGGCCCGTTATATCACGGCAACGGATGGATTATCAACATTGAAAGAGGTGACGCGGCGTGAGGAAAATTATTGATGCAAACGGCCGCATTTTCGGCCTTATAAGCTTTATCGACATTGTCGTCTTTATCGTGGCCCTTGTTCTGGTTTCAGCGTTTTTTGTACGGGCAAATGTGATCTATACCCCCGCGACTGCCGACGCTTCTGCAAATGTGACTTATACCGTGCGAATCCAATCTGTCCGCGCAACGAATGCCGCGCTGCTGCGCCCGGGAGACAGCTTGTATTCGCGAGACCATGGCAGTGCGAACATGGGCACAATCGTCGCTGTAGATATCACCGAGTCCTACGCCGCAGAGCAGCTTCTTGATGGTACAATTGTCATTGCACGGGTTCACGAACGTTATGACGTTGTGCTGACTGTCGAGGCCGAAGGCTCTGTCAGCGGCGGCAGGTTCTTTGCCAACAGGATTGTTGAACTCAACGCCAATGCGGGGTATCGCCTCTTCACCAGATACAATCAGTTCGAAGGCACGCTTATGATGATATATGGTGGCCTATGATGAAGGTACTTCTTGCAACGATGAGCCTTGTCATAGGCGGCGCTGAGACTCATATAATTGAACTCGCACTGGAACTGCACCGGCGCGGGGTCGATGTATCCGTTGCCTCAAGCGGCGGTGTATACGTCGCGGACCTCGAAAAGGCCGGTATACCGCATCACAGCGTGCCGATGGATAAGCGCCGGATATCAAGTATGCTAAAATCTTATTTTCTAATGCGTAAAATCATAAAGCGCGAAAAACCGGATATCGTCCATGGACATGCCCGGATCCCTAATTTTATATGCGGCCTTTTGCATAAGACACTGAAATTCAAATTTGTCACTACCGCGCATTGGGTGTTTGAAGTCGGCGGCGGCCTTCGCTATCTCACAAACTGGGGCGAAAAAACTATCGCGGTGTCGGAGGATATAAAGCAATACCTCATAGACAACTACGGTACTCCGCCGAACGATATTTTCATTACGATAAATGGCATAGACACCGATAAATTCTCGCCCAATACTCCGGCTGACACCGTCATTTCCGAATTTGGCCTTGACCCTGAGAAACCGATAATCTGCAACGTAGGCCGCCTTGATGACACCACAAGCGGGTCCGGCGCTGTTTCACGTATGCTCATAGATATCGCACCGGAGCTTCACAATCATCTGCCCGGCGTACAGATTCTGATTGCCGGGGCCGGTAATATATATGACGAGCTCGAAGCAAAAGCTGATGCGGTGAACGCCTCAACCGGCATGAATACGGTCACCATGACCGGCGCGCGCACGGATATCAATCAGATTCTGTCCACCTGCGATGTGTTCGTCGGCGTGTCCCGCGCGGCGCTTGAAGCAATGGCGGCGACAAAGCCTCTCATCGCCGCCGGGAACGAGGGGTTTCTCGGCCTGCTGACGCCGGACAAGCTTGAAACAGCGGTGGGGTCAAATTTCACCCTCCGCGGATGCGGAAAAACGACCCGTGAGCTTCTGCTTGCCGAACTCACCGGATTTTTCGATAACGTCTCTGCGGAAGAGCGAATCTCTCTCGGCAACTTCGGCAGAGAGTTGATTCTGCGCGATTATTCCGTCAGCAGGATGGCTGATGACTCTATACTGGCGTATGACGCGGTCCTGCGGCGTCGGTATAATGTTGTGATGAGCGGGTATTACGGCTTCAAAAACGCCGGGGACGAGGCGATATTGCAGTCGTTCTACCGGAATATTCAGAGTTCGTCCGACGATATCTCTATAACCGTTCTGTCGTCCGACCCGGAGGATACAAAAGCGCGTTACGGCTATGCCTCCGTTGAACGCTTTAATATCTTACGCGTGGTACATGCTATCCGGCGCTGTGACGTCTTGGTCTCCGGCGGCGGCAGTCTATTGCAGGATTTTACATCGACCCGATCACTTATATACTATCTTCTTATCATATGGGCAGCCAAAAAGATGGGCAAAAAAGTTATGATCTATGCAAACGGCATAGGCCCGGTCAGCAAAAAATCAAACCGCCGGCGCGTCCGCAAAGTCGTCAGCCGTGCTGATGTTATCACACTGCGGGATTCTGCGTCTCTTGACGAACTCCACGCAATGGGCGTTGTCCGTGAAGATATGCGGGTAACGGCAGACCCTGTTTTCACCATATCCGGGGTTCCATGCGAAGAGGCGCGGCGTTTACTCGCGGAAAACGGTGTGCCGGAGGGGGCATTTATCGCGGTTTCAATCCGTCCCTTTTCCGCTTTCAGGGATGTCCAAAATACGGATTTCTGTCAAAAAATCGCGTCTGTCTGCGACAGCGTTATCGAAACATCCGGCCGCCATGTTGTGTTTGTGCCGATGCAGGCGGGCAAAGATATTCCGATAAGCCGCAAGGTTCAGGGAATTATGAAAAATCCTTCGTACATACTCGAAAGACGCTTTTCGGCGGAAGAGTTGATGGGGATTGTCGGACAGGCCGACTTCATGCTTGCAATGCGCCTGCACGCGCTTATATTCGCCGCGAAGATGAACATCCCTTTTGCGGGACTTGTGTATGACCCAAAAGTTGCAGCATTGTCAGAGACGCTATCAATGCCCTCCGCTGGGGATGTCTCCGATTTAGACACCGGCTCAACGCTCGAAATAATAACGGACATGCTGGCCCAGCGGGAGCATTATTCGGATGTTTTAAAGAGAGCATCAGAAAAGCTTGAACTCGCGGCCCGTGAAGATTCCGCCCTTTTGCTTAAGTTATTGCGAGACGATTAACCACAGATTTTGCAAGTATGCTCATATAAAATTTCATTTTTTCATCATTTCTCACTATTGTCAAGCTGTCGGTTTTGCTATATAATGCTTTCCAGCTTCCTGTTGCTTAACTAAAAAGGAAGATATTTCTTATGGTTGCCCTGTCTTTTTTTGCCTATCCTGCTTGTCTGATTGTTTTAAAGCTCTCTGCCACTAAGGCGGGGGCTGTTTCTCTGATATTATCACTTGTGGCTGCGCCTGCATTCTTCATCTCGCTTATTGCACGGAGCGCACCCCTGCTACTGCCATTTGATGAGTGATAATGTTATAAACAAGAACTTCATAGTTTTCATGGAAGATAGAGTTAAGGAGATTATTAAATGTTAGAACAAGTGATTCTAAGCATAGATATTACCATGCCATTTATTCTGCTGGCCCTGCTTGGCATACTGTTAAAGCGCAGAGGGATGATAAATGATGAATTTATTAAACAAGGTAACAAGGTTATCTTTTATTTTGCAATACCTGTGTCGCTTTTCATTCAAATATATGCTGCTGATCTGTCTGATGTATTTGATGTACGGTTTTTGGCTTTCAATTCTTTGTGGCTTGTTGGATTTTTTATAGTAGTTTGGGTTGTTGCAAGTAAGTTTATGAAGGATAAAGACTCAGTGTCTTCTTTTGCCAACAGTGCATATAGAAGTAGCCTATCTGTTGTTGGGCCGCCGTTATTAACACTTATGTTTGAGTATGCTTATGATTCAAATATTTTACCAAAAGGAATTTTAGCAGTAGCAGTTTTGCTAATTATATCGTATGTAACAGCCTCAATTTTATTTGCAGTACATGATTCAAAGTCAAATAAAAACGGCACAAAGAGATTTTTTATATTAGGTGTTTTTATATCAATTATAAAAAATCCAATTATTATTGGTGTAGTGGCAGGGCTTATATTTAACTTTTCTGGGTTACCTCTTCCCACATTTGCCAATAATACATTAACTTCATTTTCAAGAATTGTCATGCCCTTGGCCATGATTTGTGTTGGTGCAAACCTTAGATTTCATGGGTTTGACAAGAAGTTTAAGTATGTCTTAATTTCCGCGTTTGTTAAACTTGTTGTTATGCCAATAGCAGCTGTTATAGTCGCATATTTATTTGGGTTCCGTGGCAGTGATTTGACAATAATTCTTATTTTAAATGCTCTGCCAATGGCAGTTGGGGCCTATGTAATGCAGGCAGAACTCGGGGGAGATTCATACATCGGCGCATCTGTTCTAATGCTTACAATGACACTTTCGGCAGTTACGTTAACGCTTTACATATTTCTGTTTCGTGTTATGGGATTTTTATAACGGTCATCGACTAATATTAGACACGATTGTAGGGGCGAGGAAACATCGCCCCTATTTTTTGCAACTGATTTATAATATGACGCACTGTTGTCAACTTTAGTGTGATATGCTGTAAATACAATCAACTTTGAAGGGAGATGTTTATCATGTCTAACGCAATCTATTATGTAGAGTACAAACTCAAAAAAAGCGCATCAGTGCAGGACTTTCTGCAAGCGTCAGAAAATCTGCTCAACGGGCACATCTCGAAACAGCAGGGTTATGTTTCATGGAGGCAAGTCCATGACGAAAAGAATGATATCTGGGCAGATTTTTGCACATTTGAAACAATGGAAGATTTGAAAACCTTCGAGGCAAACTCGGCAAATCCGGGCAAGCTAGCACTGAATTTTTATTCGTTCATCAACTTAAACAGCTGTAAACAACACTATTTTATCATTGAAAGAAGCTACGAATAAGCTCCCAAAACAAACAGCGGGGTATAGATACGTTCTATACCCCGCTTAAATGATATATTTATTATGGGTTACACTATGCGCCTTCCGCCCCGCCAGCCGTTTATCCTTTGCGGACTATTCAGGCTGGTAATCACCACGCCCACGCGTGCGTTAGAGGCGTGAATCATTTCACAATTCCCTATATACAACGCAACATGCGAAATGCCGCGGGCACCGTTGTTAGAGAAGAACACGAGATCCCCCGGTTGAAGCTCATCCCTTGATACAGGTATGCCGTCATTGTTAAACTGCGTAGTCGCCGTGCGTGTGATGGAGATGCCAAAACTTCTGAATATGTACTGTACAAAACCCGAACAGTCAAACCCAGTCGCTGGTGACGCGCCACCGAAAACATATCTCCAGCCGAGATAGCCTAAAGCGAAATCGACAATCTGCTGTCCAAGCTCGTTATCGCTTTCCAGAGCCTCGCCTATGTCTGTGATATCAATCAAGTCTGATCTCACATAACCCAGCTGTCCGGCATGTCTGACCCTGAACCAACCGTCACTGATACCCACAATGTTCATAATAGCGTTTTCATGCCGCCTGCCAATCACACTGGTGGATGTGCTCGGTCCGCTGCGAATATTGACCACGCTTCCGGAAATACGTCCCCGGGCTGCAAACTCTTCATACGCCTGGAGGGTGGTTATAAATTGGGTGCTGACATAACCGGTGATTCCTTGTGCGTGTATGTAATACCATTCGCCATTGCTTCTGTTAAGAATAACGATTACGTCATTTTCGTAAAGTCTGGTGTTTACTGAGTATGTTGTGTCCGGCCCAGACCTCATGTTCAAAGCCGGAACTGACACGGTCGCGGCGCCTTCGACAAGCTGATCCGCCGATGCGCTGATTGCCATCGCAAGAGAGATTGCGATGGTAATAACGGAAATAATAAGCAGTTTTCTGAGTTTCTTCACAGTACCTGTCCTTTCGGAAAGTGTGTTTTTACAGAGTCAAATCAACCTGCCGCCAGCGCCCGGTCAAGCCAGACTGCAGCGACATCGATCGCCTCAAAGAAGCTGTTTTTCTCGCTTTTTTTAACAACCCTATCCCGCGACTTCAGATCTGGATCTGTAAGCTGCAATTGGACAGTAACCCTGGTTGCCACGTCAATATCCTGGAGTTTTTTCGTTTCGGTCACCTGAAGCATGATGATATACTTATCCGCCATGCTGCCGTAATAGATAAGATTATCTTTTCTTCTCAGCGGATGGCCTTTGTATTCAAGAACTTTGGTTTTTGTGTTTGATGACGCCATATTTTCCCTCCATATTGACTGTAACTGAATTGTAACACATTGTTTCTGTCTTGTCAACGAAAACTTTGCCTATTATCGCCAGCTATTTTTGTGTTTATTTGTAATATTAATTAAATTCCGACTCGAAAAGAGTCGAATGTCAAAAATAATCCCGCGTTGCTTCATCGGATGTTTAGACGATAAAGCACCCGGTGAAGCAACGCGGAGATTGCTTTACCACGTTACCCTATTAGTCTTCAGGCGGCTCAACGGTCGCCCAGATATGATTTGACAAGTTCCTGCAACAGCTCGTCCCTGTCCAGCCTGCAAATCAGGCTGCGCGCACTGTTATGGTTTGTAATATAGGTCGGGTCCTCTGACAGGATGTATCCCACTATTTGATTTACAGGGTCATAACCCTTTATTCTCAACGCCTCATAGACAGAGGAAAGAATCTCACGGGTTTGTATTCCACCGCTCACCACGTCAAACTTTCTTGTGTAATCATCCATAGCGACCCCTCCTTACTTATTCGATTGCCATACTATTACTATTATAGCAAATAACAGTTAAGAGTAAAGATAGAAAATATTACAATAATATGACAATTAACATAAAAAGGCTTATTTTTTGATTTATCCTGTCAAAAAGCCTAAAGTTTAGATGCGGGGTCGAAAACAAAACACCCGCCGACTGCGGTCGGCACCCTCTTTGCTAAAGAGGGCTAAGGACGCATACAGCCAATCCCTGCTCTCTTTAGTTAAAGAAGAGGGTGGCTCCGCAAAGCCGTGTGTTTTGTCTGCGGACACTGTGTGCCCCCTACAAAATTTCCTTCCCGAACGCCATCGGCAACAGTGCCGAAAGCGGGTAGCTTACATATCTCCCGTCAGACCGCGCGGCCAGCACTTCCAGCTCGGGCGAAAACTCATTCAGCAACTGTCGGCAATTGCCGCAGGGATAGCAATAGTCCCCGCCCTCTGAGATAACCGCGATGCGCTTAAAATCACGCTTTCCCCCTGAAACGGCGGAGGCTATCGCCACCGCTTCCGCACACATTGTCGCACCGTATGCTGCATTTTCAATGTTGCAGCCCGCGAACACTTCCCCATCCTCGCATTCAATAGCCGCGCCGACTTTGAATCGGGAATACGGCGAATACGAATTAAACATCGCTTCCATGGCTACATCTATAAGTTTCCTGTCTGTCATAACCCACACTCCTCTTTTAATTATTTAAAGTAATTAACTCCGCTTTCAAACACCGGCTGTTGCTTGTTACCATAAATATTTTTCGCCACGAACTCGCCTCTCCGCTCTGTGTGTCCCATCTTGCCGAACACCCTTCCATCCGGACTGAACAAACCCTCCACAGCCATATCCGATCCATTCGGATTAATTGCCGTATTCATCGAAGGCATTCCGTTTATATCCGTATATTGCGTCGCTATCTGCCCTTTGTCCATCAGATTTTTCATCATCTCGGCAGAGGCGGTAAATCGCCCTTCTCCATGCGATATCGGCACGGCGTGGACATCCCCGACTGCACTCAGGCTCATCCACGGCGAATTTGCAGATGCGACACGTGTATAAACATATCCCGCCTGATGTCTGCCAATCACGTTAAATGCGAGTGTCGGATTCCCAAGGGCTGGCGGTACAATTTCGCCGAACGGCACAAGACCCAGCTTGATAAGCGCCTGAAAACCATTGCAGATTCCCAGCATCAGCCCGCCCTTTGTTTTCAAATGCTCATGCACGACGTCAGCTATGCCGGGATTCCTGAAAAACGCGGTGATGAATTTCGCGGAGCCGTCCGGCTCGTCACCGCCGGAAAATCCACCGGGGATAATTAGGATCTGGCTCTTTGCTATCTCCGCCGCCGCCAAGGTTATTGACTCCTCCAGCATCTCCTTTGTGAGATTACGCACAACGAATATCTCGGCCTCTCCCCCGGCGCGTCTGACCGCCCGTGCCGTGTCGATTTCACTGTTTGTACCGGGGAATGCAAAGATTAATGCCCGCGGACGTGCGAATTTTTCGTTTGCGATAACTATGGAGCGTTTGTCGAAGTTGACTTGCGGTATACTGCTTGTCTCTTCCGTCTTAGTCGGGAATATTGGTTCCAGCACCGCTTCCCACTCTGCTCTCAGTTCGGCAATGCTCAATGTCTCATCCGAAAATTTTATGACCGGCTCTGCAATCGTGCGCCCAACTGTCACGGCCTCCAGCACAGGCTTCGTAATCTCCGCAACGATTGCACCGGGATTGTCTGCGAAAAGGGTTTCTGGATTCTCTGTGGTGCACTCAAAACCAATTTCGTTACCAAGCGTCATTTTGAAGATACCCTCAACCGCGCCGCCGCTTGTGACCGCCCACGCGGAAACAATTGTCTTATCTTCAATAAGCCTGCGAATCTTCAGCCACATATTTTTAGGGTTCCCGCTCGAATTGAATAAGACAACATCGCGCCCCGCTTCTTTGAACTCCGGCGATATCACGTTTTCCGCCTCATTCGGGGCGATTGCGAACGACACAAGTGTCGGCGGCACATCCATTTCGTTGAACGAGCCTGACATGCTGTCTTTTCCGCCTATCGCAGCGAGGCCAAGTTCCATCTGCGCCTCAAACGCGCCCAACAATGCGGCGAACGGCTTACCCCAGCGCGTTGGTTCGTCGCGCAACCGCTCAAAATACTCCTGAAACGTCAGGTAGGCTCGGCTCGGGTCACAGCCCGCTGCGACCAGTTTCGCAACCGAGGTTATAACCGCTGTCCTCGCGCCTATATATGGACTGTATTCGGACGAATATGGATCAAACCCGAACGACATGACCGAACATGTTGATGTTTCTCCCTCCATCACAGGGAGCAGCGCCGCCATCGACTGCACCGGCGTGGATTGAATCTTGCCGCCGTTTTTCGTCAATACGCTTGCCGCGCCGACTGTGCCGTCGAACATCTCATAAAGCCCACGCTGTGAGCTGAAGCGAATATCGCTTACAATATTCTTTAACTCCTTGGCAGCGTCCAGCGGCTCACTGGTATCGTTCAAAGTAATGCCATGATAAGCCTCCGGAGTCGGGACTTTTACCTGAGTGTACTTTTCCGCACCGTTTGTTGACAGAAATTCGCGTGAAATGTCAACGATCACTTTTCCCTCATGCCGCATAACAAGGCGCTTTTTTTCTGTGACTTCGGCTATCACATATGCCTCAAGATTCTCCCCGGCAGCTTTTTCTATAAACGCATCAACGTCTCTGGGCGCGATGACCACCGCCATTCGCTCCTGCGATTCTGAAATGGCAATCTCTGTCCCGCTCAACCCCGCGTATTTCTTGCACACCAGTGAGAGGTTTATGTCCAATCCGTCCGCAAGCTCCCCAACAGCGACCGACACGCCGCCAGCGCCAAAATCGTTGCAGCGTTTGATCATCTTTGTCACATCTGGGTCAAGGAAAAGCCGTTGAATCTTGCGCTCTTCCGGCGCGTTGCCTTTTTGGACTTCCGCCGAAGACTCGACGACTGACTCATCCGTGTGCGCTTTCGACGACCCTGCCGCACCGCCTACCCCATCTCTGCCGGTCCTGCCGCCCAGCAGGATTACTTTATCGCCTGGGGCCGGAGTCTCGCGCACCACATTCTCCGCCCGTACAGCGCCGACTACAGCGCCCAGTTCCATGCGTTTTGCAACATATCCCGGGTGATATATCTCATGCACGAGCCCTGTTGCAACACCTATTTGATTGCCGTATGATGAATACCCCCGCGCCGCTGTCTGTGTGAGCTTCCTCTGTGGGATTTTGCCCGGTATCGTGTCCTCAATCGCTGCCCTAGGGTCGCCTGCACCTGTAATTCTCATCGCCTGATAGACATACGCCCTGCCTGACAGCGGGTCACGTATCGCGCCGCCTACGCATGTAGCCGCACCGCCGAACGGCTCAATCTCGGTCGGGTGATTGTGAGTCTCGTTCTTGAACATCAACAGCCAGTCTTCTGTTTTTCCATCCACATCGACATCCACATGGATTGAGCAGGCGTTGACTTCTTCAGATATATCGATATTTGAAAGCAACCCACGCTTACGCAAAGCTTTCGCCGCAATGGTCGCGATATCCATCAGAGTCTGTGGGCGGTCGTCTGCACTGTTGCCATACACCTCCCGGCGCGCGTCGAGATATGCCTTGTACGCGGCATTGACGTCCGGGTCGTCGATAGACACTTTTGTAATGTTCGTATTAAACGTCGTGTGGCGGCAGTGATCTGACCAATATGTATCGATCATGCGCAGCTCCGTCTCGGTTGGGTCACGTTTTTCCGTTTTTGCGAAATACTCTTGCAAAAAGCGCAAGTCTATTAAATCCATCGCAAGGCCGAATTCCTGCAAATACCCACGCAACTCACTTTCTCCCGCCCCGGTTAATCCGTGCAGAGTTTTAACCGGCTCAGGCTCCGGATATTCAGTAATCAGCGTGTCAGGTTTTTCAGCCGCCGCCTCGCGGGACTCAACGGGATTAATCAGGTACTCCCGCACTTTAGCCATATCTTCGCTGGTTAAATTGCCGTATAGCACATACAGCTTGGCCGCTTTTACCGTCGGCAAGTCCCCTCTTGAGACCATCTGGATGCACTGTGCACACGAATCCGCCCGCTGGTCGTATTGTCCCGGCAGCATTTCTATGATAAGCGTTTTTGCGCCATCACCAAGTTCCGGCGGGATTTCATCGTAACAGTCGTCAACCTGCGGCTCCGAAAACACATTTTCACGCGCGGTTTTATAGACACTTTCGGTGATCCCCTCCACATCGTATCTGTTAATTATCCGCACCGATTCCACGCCGTGTATACCAAGAAAATCACGCAGATCACGCGCTAAAGCCTGCGCCTCTACATCAAACCCCTCGCGCTTTTCGCTAAAACATCTGAATACGCCCATTGCAGAATCCCCTTTATTTCAAATCATTTCTAAACCTGTGAAACATGATAATCTAACTCAATCTTGTAAAATCCACTACCCAGCTTGTAATGTTGCGGAAAATTGTTGACTGGCTCGGTGATATTCCTGGTGCGTTCCCGTTATCTTCCGGGCTTTCAGTTCTTTCTCTCGCCACGACTGCGCCTCTCGGTGTATATATCGCGTGTCTCGTGTACAGTATCGGGACAAACGGCGCGCTTCTGCTTATTCTGTTGACAAGCGCCCTTGCCGCCGCAGCCTCTTCCCAGTCTGTGGCAGTTCTCAGGAAAGCGGTCATATACAGTCCGTACTCTTCCCTGCCGGTGCCGCCGAAGTCAAATCTGCCGCCCGGCAACAGCAACGGTGAGAGATCAAAATCCGCGCCGAGGGTTACTTCACCGTAATACATGTCGAAATCCCCGGTTGCCAGCGCGTTTAAAAACGCTTCCCACGGCAATTCCCGCAACGTGATGTTGAACCCGATCTGCCGAAGCGTCTCGGTAATCGCGCGGGCGGTTTCCACACGGAACATGTTTTCCTGACTGACGATGAAGTCAATTGAAAATTCCACAAAGCCGCCGTACCCGTTTGGGAAATCAAGGAACGAATTGTAATTATGGTCAGCTAATCCGGCTTGGGCCAGCAATGCCGTCGCCAAGACCAGCGGTTCCCTCAACGCCTCCCGCAATTCGTCCATTGTCGCTTGGGGCGCGAACACCTCGTCAAATCGCTCCCCGCTCTCGTCAAAGACTAACGCGATCGGATCCCGGGCTAAATTGTACAGCACAGTCAACAGGCCGTCCACTTCCCTTTCAGACAGAAAGTTTTCCCAGTCGCTGTTGTATAGTCTATAAACAGGTGAAAGCGCGGTATGCGCCGCAACCGCCGCGTGTTCCGGCAGTATCGTGTCAATGATATGCTCCCGGTCGATCGCAAATCCTATGGCCCGGCGGACATTCGGTACACTCAATGCCGCATTTCGCGTATTGAACCCTAAGAATTGAAGCGTCGTTGTGTCATAGAACCGCGTTTCATGTGCGCGGTTTAGGCTTATCTCTACAAGGCCTGCCGGGTCGTCCCATATCAGACTCAATGCCCCATCTGAAAACAACGTGTTGAGCGCAGTGTAATCACACTCCAGCAGATGTACCAGTTCAAACGGCATATACTCAGAATCCCTGTGCTCCTCAAATCTATACAGCAGCATAGACCCCGCCAGATAAACATACGGCCCGCTGCCCGGCGGGACACGGCGGTCTGACGTTCCGCTCTTTATAATCGGGACATCCAGCAAATTTGTAAACCGGCTGTTCTGCACGTTTAATACAATCGTCACTGTAAGTTCCCCATCCGATGTGATGCTGTCAATAATCCCAAACCTGTTGATAAATCGCCCGTTAAGCCTGGCCTGCCGCAGTGAGTACGCAACATCGTCAGCTGTAAGCTGTGTCCCGTCATGCATCACTATGCCGGGCCTTACGTTGATTATATACGTGATAAAATCCGCCGTATAATAACTCGCGGCAAGCACCGGCTCCGCCATAAAATTCTCATCAAGTACAAAAAGGCTTTCGTACATAAGCGTGGATACGATTATATTGTCACGGTTACTGGCGGTTATCGGGTTTAATGTGCGACCCGGGGAATACCTCAGCGTAAACCGCCCCATTGTCAGGGGTCTTCGGGCAGGCTCCGCCATCGGCTCATCTCCCGGAACTTCCATGTAATCGTCCGCCACATTTTCCGATTCTTGGTCGATCCACCAGCACCCCTGCAGCGGCAGCAAAATCGCCGCAATCAACGCAAATGCCAGCAGAACTTTTGATACCCGTTTTATCACAATTTGCTCCCTCTCATAGCAATAATCGCCGCCTGACTCCCCCGCTCCGTACCCATTCTGCGGTGGGACCAGTATTTTTCGGGCAGACAGGCTGTGCATTCGTCTGATACCGCTATATCCCGCACCCCTGCCCTTATCAGCAATAGGCGATTGGCTTCTTTCAAATCCACCATGAACTTGTCCCCCAGGCTTTCGATACAATACCCCGCCTCTTCGCCAAGCGCGTCATATAGCGCTTCCTGAACGTCTTTGTCCGTTTCAAAACAGCATTTCGATATACATGGCCCGATGGCAGCTTGTATGTTATCGCAACCAAATATCTTCGCCATTTTCCGCACAGCCTCCCCGGCGATATCCATCGCTGTCCCCCGCCATCCGGCGTGGATGGCTGCGATAACGCCTTTCTGCGAATCATGCAACAGAATCGGTACGCAGTCCGCCGTGAATACCATCAGCGCGACGCCCGGCTCATTTGTAATAAGCCCGTCCGCCTCACACGGAGACGGCGTACAGACATCACCGCAATCCTCCCGCGTGACAACCCTGACGTTCTTGCCATGAACTTGTCGTGAGCACACAATGTCCCCCGCCCTGATACAAAGCACGCGGCAGATTATATCGTAATTCTCCCGAACTCTGCTGGGATCGTCACCACGATTTATGCCCAAATTCATCGTCGCGTAGACTCCACCGCTCACGCCGCCGATTCTTATGGTGAATGCGTGCGTAGCTTCTATATTGGGCGCGGTCATGTAGGTGACGCCATGTGCTGTCCGCTCGGCAAACATTTTACGCACCGCGTCCGCAGCAGTCTTTGTATTTCATCGGCAATCCATTCGGGCGCAGCTTTCCGCATGGGCATGGTTCATTGCGGCCAATTTTTGCTGCGGCCTTAACCGGCTGCTTCTTCACTGCGTCTCCCCCGGCACTCTGCGCGGCATTGAAGTTCCGCGCGACTCCGCGCCGCTGTAGGGTCTGTTCTTTTCTGACCTGGACGACAAACATCCGCCGGACAACTTCTTCTTTTATCCCGCCGATCATTTCCTCGAACATATCGAAGCCTTCACGCTTATACTCGTCAACAGGATTCACCTGTCCGTAAGCACGCAGTCTCACACTGTCGCGCAACCCTTCCATCGCGTCGATATGCTCCATCCAGAATTCATCGACCACGCGCAACATGACGACTCTTTCAAGCTCCCGCATGACAGGGACAGACTCGACTTCCCCTGTCTCCGTGCGCGGTATCGACGCGGAGCCGAGGTCTTTTTCCTTTGCCGCGTAAACGGCTTTTGCCTTTTCCTCTATAATTTCCGTAAGCTCTTCAGCGGAAAATCCGCCCGACTGAGGGAGTTTTATCTCGCCTTTTTTCAGGAATAAACTTTCAAGCGGCGTTACGATTTCGGCAAGCTGCTCCTGTGACTCAACTCTCGCCGTCTCACTGACGCCCGAACCAACCGCGCTTTCGATCACTTCCTCTATCATACTCTGTATATTTTCGCGGATATCGTCACCGTTCAGCACTTTTTGGCGCTGGTCGTAGATCAACGTACGCTGAGTGTTCATAACATCATCGTATTCAAGCACATTTTTACGGGACTGGAAGTTGCGGCTCTCAACCCTGCGCTGGGCTGTTTCTATCGCATTTGACAGCATTTTGTTGTCAATCGGCGTATCCTCGTCAAACCCCAGCGACTCCATCATTCCCAGCACCCGGTCAGATCCGAACAGCCGCATGATGTCATCGGTCATCGCGATATAGAACCGCGTCTCATCGGGGTCGCCCTGCCGGCCTGCACGTCCGCGCAGCTGATTATCTATCCTTCGTGCCTCATGCCGCTCCGTACCGATAATGAACAGCCCTCCGGCCTTTCTCACTTCCTCCGCTTCCGCTGAAACTACCGCATCATGCTTCTCCATCTTCTCGGCAAACATCTCACGCGCGGCGATTATTTCATTATCGTTTGTCTCGGCGTATCCCGTCGCCTCTGTTATCAGCTCGTCCGTCATTCCCGCTTTTTTCATGTCGTTCTTCGACAAATATTCAGCGTTACCGCCGAGCTTTATGTCAGTTCCGCGCCCGGCCATGTTGGTCGCTATCGTGACAGCGCCCAGTTTACCTGCCTGGGCTACTATTTCCGCCTCTTTTTCATGGTGCTTCGCGTTGAGTACGTTATGCTTTACCCCGCGCTTTTTCAGCATACTGGCCAAGAGTTCACTCTTCTCAATCGAAACGGTACCGACAAGAACGGGCTGCCCCTTTTTATTGCATTCTTCAATCTGGTCTATTATCGCCCGGAACTTCCCGTTTTCGGTTTTATACACCACGTCCGGGTTGTCAATACGGGCAAGCGGCTTGTTTGTCGGTATCTCGATAATATCAAGCTTATAAATAGCACCGAACTCTTCCGCCTCGGTAAGCGCCGTTCCCGTCATACCGGAGAGCTTGTCGTACAGGCGGAAATAGTTCTGGAACGTGATTGTCGCAAGCGTCTTGCTCTCTCGCGCGACTTCCACACGCTCTTTCGCTTCTATCGCCTGATGCAGACCCTCGGAATACCTCCTGCCCAGCATAAGTCTACCGGTGAACTCATCGACAATGATAACTTCGCCGTCTTTGACGATGTAATCGACATCTTTTTGCTTTATTCCGTGCGCATTTAATGCCTGATTTATATGGTGCGACAGTGTGCTGTTTTCCAGATCAGCCAAGTTTTCAAGGCCGAAATGCTTCTCCGCCTTCTCAATTCCGCGGGCAGTGAGTGTTGCCGTTCTCCCCTTTTCATCGACGACATAATCGGCATCAAGCGTTTCGTCCTCTTGCGCCTTTTCGTCAATGGTCGCGTAAACGGCTTTTTTCAGCCGCATGACGAATTCGTTGACCTTTGTGTACATATCGGTGGATTCGTCCCCCTGCCCCGATATGATAAGCGGCGTCCTCGCTTCGTCTATCAGTATCGAGTCCACCTCATCGACGATAGCAAACGAATGCCCACGCTGAACCATGTCCTGCTTATACAAGGCCATATTGTCACGCAGGTAGTCAAAGCCGAGTTCATTGTTCGTACCGTAAGTGATATCCGCGGCGTAAGCAGCCCGGCGTTCGTCTGATTTCAATCCGTGGATGATAAGGCCGACGCTCAAGCCCATAAATCGATGGATTTTACCCATCCACTCACTGTCACGCCGGGCAAGATAATCGTTAACCGTGACTACATGCACACCTTTCCCGGCTATCGCGTTTAAGTATGCGGGCATAACGGAAACCATGGTTTTACCCTCACCGGTCTTCATCTCCGCGATCCGCCCCTGGTGCAAGACAACACCACCGATAAGCTGCACCTTGAACGGGCGCTCACCGAGCACACGGTCAGCAGCCTCACGCACGGCGGCGAACGCCTCCGGCAATAGATCGTCCAGCGTCTCGCCGTTTTGGAATCTTTGTTTGAATTCCGCGGTTTTTGCCTTTAAATCCTCATCAGGCAACGCCCGGTATTCTTCCGCCAGGCTCTCAATCTTGTCTATCAGGGGCGAAAGCGCTTTCAGCTCCCTGTCATTATGGGTGCCGAAAACCTTTGAAAATACTTGTTTAATCATATAATTGCCTTTCTGCGCAGTGCTATGTTTAGCGTATACACGTATAGTCGATACAATTCAATTTGGTATTATAACACATATTTATGAACAAAAAAAGGCAAAATTAATCCTTGCAAAACTTTTTATTGACAAACCGCGCCGGGTTTGCTATCATAATCATCACGCTTACAATTCGCTGGTGTAGCTCAGTTGGTAGAGCAGCTGATTTGTAATCAGCAGGTCGGGGGTTCGAATCCGTCCACCAGCTCCATAGCGGGCGCACAATGTGCGCCCCTACAGCACCCGTTAACTGAATACATGGGGGATTTCCCGAGTGGCCAAAGGGGGCAGACTGTAAATCTGTTGTCAGTGACTTCGGTGGTTCGAATCCACCATCCCCCACCAACACAGGAATTTAGCTGAACCAGCCCTGATGAGACATATCTCATCGGTGATTGGTTTGGCTATCTTGTTTGTACGCAATACATAATAAAATCTCCAATCCGGGCTATAGCGGCCAGGATTGGAGATTTTGTTATATTTATAGATAAAGCTTCAACACTCACTATAGTATATCGGCGGGAACTGGGACATGCTACACTTTTCTCATGCTGAACTGTGCGCTTACCCTAGCGCCGGCTACTATATTAAAATAGATCTCAATTCCGGCAGCCTCAAATCTCACGCTCTCTGCCCCATCCCAGTTACCGATAATGTCGAGAGGAACCAACAGCCTATTAATAATGCCATCCGGGGAGTGCATTCTGATAAAATTCATGTCGTCCTGCGCGCCTACAAATGTCACAACATAGCCCCGCAGCCATACCGGAAGCGCCATCAGAACTGCCCGCGGCGCATCATCAACCTCAAAACTCACACCTGTGACGATGCCGTTCGTCACTTCAAACCTCACTTCCGGCTCATCCATTCTGTCGAAAATGTATCCGATGGACGTATCTCGAACCATCAGCCTGACACGGAAAAACAGCTCAGTGTTCCATCCCGTGTCGTGAAACTGCCAGTAATTATCCAAATTTTCATTAAATTGCGCGACCGTAAGTTCCCCGCGCTGCCTGGGCATATCGGCGGCGTAGTATATACCGGTAATCAAAACTGCGAGAATTGCCGTGAAAATAAGACCCAGAATAATCTGAAACGGAAACTTGCCGCGGAAAGTACATTCAATATCCGCTTTCTCATCCCATTCCGCAACACCTTCAATCTCACACTTTTTATAGCTTCTGTGCATCATAACAAGATTGTAGATAGGTATTATCACATATCCGTATCCGTGTGAAAATACGCGGCCTATCCGCGTGTAGGCCTGACCAAGCGAAAGCCTACGCCCTTCTTTGTTCCTAACACGCAAACCGAGCAGCGCTTTGCCCGGTGTTGTACCAATTACAGCGAGCAACACCGGCTCCAAAACCAACATCAGCACGATGCTGATCGCAACCATTATTGGGGTATACAAAAACCAATACATACTCAGCACGTTCCAGTGAAAAGCCAGATACGCCACTACCCACCAAATCAGCAGGTAGAAAACCAGATCAATATTGCGGGCAAAAAACCTTCGCCAAGGGAAATTAAGCCGCTCTTTCCGCTCATCAGGTTCAAGCTGCCACAATCGGGCAGGCTTTCCGGGTTCAGGGGGCTTCTTATCATAAATAGTAGTCATTTTTCTATCACCCTCACTTGTATAGTTTGTTGATTTTAACATCTAATTATAGAAATTGCAATATATATTTTAATGTAGGAAAATATTTTTATCATGTTTCGCGGTTCCGTTGAAACGCGGGATCAAAACGATTTTTTATGCTCGCCGCAGAACTAGTAAAATTCCACAAACATGACGCGCATACTTTGTCAAAATCTCCAGCATTTATAATTTAAAAAAAGGTTGTTATCGCGGGACAGATATGCTATAGTGGGTTATCGTCTAGAATTTAGAAGTCATAAATATCTAGGAGGAGAATATTAAATGAAAGAGGAAAATACTTAAATGAGAATGAGAAAGAAAAGATACCTGGGCATACTCATAGCGATTCTGATGCTGTTGCCAATTCTGGCAGCATGCGCCAATGACACAAATGGCCCTGCAGACTCGGACACTACGACACAAACCGACCCACCACGTGAAGAGATTTTGGGGGTTGTCGAAGGCGGCGACGACGAAGCAGGCTATTACTGGCGCGATCCTGACGCACGTCACGGCGGTACCTTGGTCTTCGCACCGGGCGGCTCCGGCCCTGCACAGTTCGGTGACCCGTGGGATTTCCTGCTTGGTTTCGCTGCAGTTACTGAACCGTTTACAGCCCAGCTGACAGCACAATGGCCGGACGGCAGCACAAGACTCGTCCTCTCAGCCGGTTATGACTGGGGATTTGATGAGGCAAGACAACTTTACTATGTAGAACATACACTGCATGAGAACATTGTCCTTCACCCGCATCCGCTTCACGAAGCTGAGCCGGTTGACGCTGAACTCATCCATTGGATGCAGCTAACAGCTTGGGAGAACGGTGTTATACGTGACGTCCAGCTACATGACGTTGAAGTAACAGGCCCGTTAAGCGTCCGTTGGTGGTGGTACACAAATGATAACTCACGCCCACTGCAGAATACCGCATGGGTTACATCCAGACTGATATACGAACATCCTGATTATGGTCTTGACTGGCTGAACGAAAACCCAATAAGCGCAGGTCCGTTCAGAGTTGTAGAGCATGTAACAGACTCACACGTTTACTTTGAGCGTTTTGAGAACTACTTTATGGAAGGCCGTCCGTATCTTGACGGTGTCCAGATCGTTTACCTCGGCGATGAACTGATGCAATCAATAGCGCTGCGTGCCGACGGCGACATGAGAGTTCACTCTGTAGCGGCCACCTCCCCTGCACAAGCCGGTGAGTTCCTGGCGCTGGGCTATCGCATAACCTCACTGCCTAATCAAACGATAACCTTTGTTATGCAGAATGACGCCCCGGCAGATGCCCCGTTGATGAATCCGCTTGTACGTCAGGCGATCTCAATGGCAATCAACCGCCAAATGATTACAGACTCGCTTGGATTCGGTGTTCACGTACCTACACTGCAATTCGTACCTCCGCAATTTGCCGGACACATTTATGACCCGGAATTCGGCGCACCGGCATACAACCCGGCAAGAGCCAGAGAACTGCTTGCTGAAGCAGGCTTTGCTCCCGGAGAGATTGTGCTAGATCTTCTGCCGCAGCCGTCTTCGGTAACTGATTCACAGGCTGTTGCAATTCAATCCATGCTTCAGGCTGTTGGCATTGAGTCAACCATCACCATAATGGTTGGTGCTGACCACTCAGAGCTCCGCCGTGAAACAGGCTGGGGCCCGGATCAGCTGATGATCGGTAACTATATCTCTTGGTTTACCCCGGGCGACAGTGCGAGAATGAACTTCCGTCACAGAGACGTAGCTCTGCCGACTTGGATTTCACTTGTCCCGGGCGATGAAATTGAGGATATGATCGACGTGCTCGGCGAGCTTGGTGACCGCACAGCAGAATTCCAGGATTTCCAGAGATACATGCTGGATTGGAATAACCTGCACCTTATCCCGCTGTGGCAACAAGGTGCAATGCGCATTAATCACCCACAAATCGGCGGCATTTTGCCGGCTGACCACATGCTGTTCTGGTACAGACTGTGGATGCGTGAAGAAGGTACCTACTAAGTAAATGGCTAAGTGACACTTTGTCTAAGTGACACTTTGTCGCATAGTATCTGGGAGGCGGAGGCGCTCTGTCTTCGTCTCCCTTTCTGATTAAAAAATCAATTTGCAGCAAAGAAAGGAGCGGAAAACGCTTTATGGTGTCGTTTATCATCAAACGTGTAGGGCATTCTATTTATATAGTTATCCTCGTTTCTATCGTTGTTTTCGTGCTGATGCGTATGCTTCCGGGCGACCCTATTCTTGACCTTATAGATCAACGAATAGAAGATGCGATTGAGGCCGGTATAGCAATGTCTTTGGAGGAACAGGATCAGTTGCGAGCCGATCTTATGGCTGAACATGACCTAGATCAGCCGATACCCATACAGTTTGGCAGATGGGCCATGCGTATGCTACGGGGAGACTGGGGACGATCTATTGGACGCGGATACGATATCAGTACGGAATTGGGCAATAGATTGGCAATTAGTATGTACCTCTCCGCCATCGCGATGGTTATTACTCTATTTTTCGGAGTTCTTTTCGGAACGATTTGCGCTATACGAAACGGAAAGTTCATCGACAACCTTGTAACATCGGTTTCAAACTTCGGAATGACCGTACCGGGCTTTATGATAGCCATAGTTTTGGTGTATATTTTAGGCTTCCGTCTGCAATGGTTCCCGATTTTCAGATTCTGGCTGCCTTGGCAGGGGAATCCCGGAGGAAGCATCAGACATACTGTTCTGCCGATTTTGACCATGACTCTCGGCGGTATAGCCGGCTTGGCCAGAATGACGCGCTCGACAATGCTGGATGCGCTTAACGCAGACCATGTACGCACAGCGTGGGCAAAGGGAATGCGTGAGAAAACCGTTATCTTACGGCACGTGCTAAAAAACGGCCTTATGCCTATCATTTCAGGCGTTGGCGGAATGATCCGCGGTCTTTTCGGCGGATCTGTTATTGTCGAAACGATTTTCGTAATCCCCGGGGTGGGCAACATGATGGTTATGGCCATGCTTACGCTTGACTATAACGTCATTCAGGCGGTCACAGTGTTGTTTACCTTCATCACCGTCATGGCGAATCTGGTTACGGACATCCTTTACGGATGGGTCGATCCGCGCATTCAATTCTCATAGAAACTTGGAGGGACAGATATGTCTACAAAAATAACAAACGATCCTAATAACGCAGACAATAAGGGCCCGGGTATAGGAGAGCCGTTTGGAGAGCAGTCTTTTGAGGTGCTTACTGAAGCCCCGCTTCCTCCGGTAAATGAGTTTGTGCGTTTTATGAAAGTGTTTTGCCGCAGGAAAGTAGTTGTATTCGGACTTTTTTTGGTGCTGATAGTTTTAGTCGCGGCAATATTCCCAAACCAGCTGGCACCGCATGATCCTTTAACAATAAACCTGTTACGTACTCTGGAGCCGCCGTCTGCTGACTTTTTGCTTGGAACGGACGACCTTGGCAGGTGCACACTAAGCCGCATCATACACGGTTCGGGGCTGGCTATGCAGGTAGGCGTGGCCACCGTCTTGGTTTCCAGCGTTATCGGTACAGTCTTGGGGCTGATTGCCGGATTCGGCGGGAAATTCTTAGAAGAACTGATCATGCGCTTTACTGACGCATGGATTTCAATTCCGGGAATGATACTCATAATGCTTATGGCCGTTATCTTGGGTAGGGGGGTTTTCGGGCTGGTTCTTGCAGTTGCGCTCGGCGGCTTCCCGGGTTATATCCGTCTGGTTTATGGGCAAGTTATGACGGTCAAGCAAAACGATTATATAATGGCAAGCATTTCGATGGGTGACTCAAAGATGCGTATAATGTTCAAACATATATTGCCGAACTGCATTTCCCCGATGATTGTCACAATGACAATGGGTCTGGGCGGCGGTGTTATGGCAGAAGCCGGCTTGAGCTTTATAGGTCTGGGTCTTGCCCCGCCAACGCCTGCATGGGGCGGCATGACAGACGCCGGGCGTGCGCATCTGGCGACGCTGCCTTGGTTGTCGCTCGCTCCCGGCATGGCTATAGTAATCCTTGTATTTGGCTTTAACATGGTCGGAGATGGCATTCGTGACGCGCTTGATCCCAAGATGCGCGGCACAAACAACTAGTGAGGAAGAGATAATGGAAAGATTATTAACAGTAAAGGGCTTGACAACCGAGTTCAGGACAGAGCGCGGTATAGTCAAAGCAGTAAATAATGTTTCGTATCACATAGACGGCGGCGAGATATTGGGTATCGTCGGCGAAAGCGGATGCGGAAAGTCAGTCAGCCAATTGTCATTGATGCAGCTGGTACAGTCTCCTCCCGGCAGAATCGTGGCAGGTTCTGCGGAGTTTAACGGTGTAGATCTGCTGAAATATGGGCGGAAGAGTAAAGAAATGAGCAGTATCCGCGGTAAGGATATGTCGATGATATTCCAGGAGCCTATGACCTCACTCAATCCCGCGATGAACATAGGCAAGCAGATGTCTGAAGTCCTGATTACGCACTTAGGCACAACCGTGGCTGAGGCGATGGAACGGTCAGCGGATATGCTGTCACAAGTGGGTATTCCAGATGCCACAAAACGTTTGAAGGATTATCCTCATCAGTTCTCCGGCGGAATGCGTCAGCGTGTTATGATCGCAATGGCGATGCTTTGTACTCCGAAGCTGCTTATAGCCGACGAGGCGACGACCGCGCTGGACGCAACGATACAAGCGCAATTGCTGGAGCTTTTGTATGAGATAGTCAACAAATACAATCTGGCGCTCACCATGGTTACGCATAACCTAGGCGTTGTGGCAAGATATGCCGACAGGGTTAACGTTATGTACGCCGGACGAATTATAGAAACCGGTACAACTAAGGAAATTTGGGCAAATCCATTACATCCGTATACAGAAGGACTGATAAGCTGCGTGCCTAAGCTTGGTCAAAAGCTGGAGGCGATCCAGGGTATGCCTCCCGCGCTTATCGACAGGCCGCCCACTTGCCCGTTCTTGGCGCGGTGCAAATACAGACAGAGCGAATGTCATAAAGAGCCGGTAGCGGAATTGACCCCTGTAGATGGGCAGCACGCAACGGCTTGTAACGTCAGGTTGAAGGAGGCAGGAGTGGCATGAGTGAAAATAATGTGGTGTCAACAAGCTCCGAAGTAACATCAACGCCGCAAACCGGCAACACCATTGATGTAACTAACCTTAAAATGTACTTCCCTATCAGGCGCGGCTTACTCAAATTCAAGGTTGGTGACGTCAAAGCCATTGACGACATATCTTTTTCCATCAAGCCGGGGGAAACGCTGGGACTGGTTGGAGAGAGCGGATGCGGCAAGACTACAGTGGGAAGATGCATCCTGCGGATGTATGAACCTACAAGCGGTTCGGTTGTGTTTAACGGAAGAGATATTACTCATGATAAACAATCGCAGCTCCGTTCCGTGCGCCGCGATATGGCAATAATATTCCAGGATCCGTATGGCTCGCTGGATCCACGTATGAGCGCCGGCAACACCGTTGGTGAGCCGCTTAAAATCCACAAGCTGACAAAAACCAAGAAAGAGTATAAGGAAAGAGTTGAAGAGCTGTTCATTCTGTGCGGACTCAATCCGGACATGTCGGACCGCTATCCTCACGAGTTTTCCGGTGGACAGAGACAGCGTCTGTCAATCGCGCGCGCATTGGCCGGGGATCCGTCACTGATTGTCTGTGACGAGCCGATTTCCGCACTTGACGTGTCGATGCAGGCGCAGATATTGAATCTTCTGACAACCATGAAGGAAAAGAACAATAAAATGAGCTATCTGTTCATTTCGCATGACCTGCTTGCGGTACAATATATAAGTGACCGCGTTGTGGTTATGTACTTGGGCAGAATAGTAGAGACCGCGCCTTCGGTAGAGTTATATGCGAATACGCGTCATCCCTACTCTCAGGCTCTGCTCTCCGCGCAGCCGATGCCGGATCCGGTGGCTGAAGAAACACGTCAAAGAATAATTCTTGAGGGCGATATTCCAACACCACTCAATCCGCCTCCTGGTTGTTCGTTCCACCCGCGCTGCACAAAAGCAACGAAAGAATGCTCAGAAGTTCCCCCGCCACTCCGCGATATCGGCGGCGAACATTTTGTAGCCTGCCATCACGCTTGATGTAGCGTTTTGCAAACGAATACGCATTGCTAGACCCCTTGTTAGTGCTGATTTTACTAACAAGGGGTTTTTCACATTCGCCCAATCGACGCACAAAATGTCTATTTGCTTTCCCGCCGCATTTGGTTTATAATCAAAACAAAAGGAGGCGCATTTTATGGATAACACACGTATTCACATAACCCCGGACGACGTTCTCGCCGACTTCGACGAAATCCCGGATGGCAGCGAGCCGCGCTCGCGCTGCAAATACTACATAGAGCCATACGGAATCCACGGGATAAACGAAGCGTGCGAGGCGAACTATTACCCCGGCAACCGCGTACCATACCATGAACATGTTTCCGGATTTGAAACATTTTTGGTTGACGGCGGCGCGATTGAGGTTCTGACGCTCAGCAAGAAAGCTGTCGCGCGGAAGGGTGACATTGTTCACATCACGCCGTACACGCCGCATTCTATCCACGCGCTGGAGGAAGACAGCAAGTGGCGCGCATTCCATCAGGGTCTGTGGCTCGTGGCCACTATGATTGACGAGCGCGCATTACAGTCCCGGCACGGAGATGTCGCCTTGTCGCCGGAGTTCAGGGCAGCCAACACCATGCGCAACGGCTCAAAATGGTTCGATTATCTGACGCCAGAATGCCGCGACGTATCTCCGGATAATCTGCCGTGTATCCGCACTCTGGAGTCTGCCTTGGCCTGTTACGATTTTGATGGCATATCACTGAAATTAAAGGTTGGGCGTTGGGAGACACTGGGCGTAAAAGAAGTCTGGCAGTTGGAACTCAAACCTGGGTACACACTGTCGTGGGACGAAATGCATCCGTTCACGCATCTATATGACGTTTTCAGCGGCTCAGTCCGCGTAACGTTGGAGGGCATGGAGCCATTCACAGCCCGGGCGCGGGATTTGGTGCATATACCAAAATTCCTGGCGGGCAAAATCGAAACGCTGGAAGACACAATACTGCTGGACATGGGCTGTCAGGGATTCCTGACACGGTTCATGGATGCGGCAAATACGTATAAAACCACAGACCCCGCAAAGCTGAAAGACGCCGCATTCGTGCAGGAATTGATGACAAAGCACGACTATCATGTTTTGTTCGGTGCGTTTTAGGTAGCCTTTGGTTGTAAATACAACTATCCCGGAACGATCAAAATCAATCGTTCCGGGATTTTTCTGCCATTACTCGGACAAATTCATCAATAGAAGGCTTGCCATCCGGAAATAGCTCCCGTTGCCTTGCCTGAGTAGCCGGATCAGGATTTTCCCACGCAGCGTCAACGGCAGCCTGTATTTCAAGTTCAACCTCCCCCACCGAAACACCGTGCTGCACCGCCATTTTTTTAAAAATGCCCTTCGTCCGCTTTTTGCGTCTTTTCATCTTTTTTTGCACCTCCTAGTTGGATTGTCAATAGTATAGCACCACGCGATACCAATTACAAGGTGTATTTTACTTTATTCAGATTCTTTATTAAGTCTGTTTTCATGGATAAACTTACTGTATACTTAGAGAGCAGGTGCAATAAATGATGAATATTGATTATAGGCAGATTGGAAAGCGAATTGCCAAACGCCGTGACGTGCTGGATATGACACAGGCGGAATTGGCGGAAAAAGCAGATTTAAGCGCCACATATACAGGCAATGTTGAGCGTGGCGCAAAATGCAGTATTGAAACATTGATGAAACTCTGTACTGCGCTGTATGTTACACCGGACTATCTGTTGCTTGGCGTGGACAAGGAATATCGCAGCGATTCATTGGACGACGTAAAAGATGCCCTGTTTCGTTGTGACCCGAAAAAGAAAGCCGTAATAAAAAGATTCATACAGTGGTATGCTGATCAAGATGTGTAGCCGATGGAAAACTCAATTTTTACTCCGCAAAACTATGGAAAGGTAGTGTTTTCCTTTAAAAAAGTGATGGATAAAAAGCAAATCAACCGCAATCAATTAGCAACCCGGTCAGGAATTCGTTTTGAGGTCGCGGATAGATTTTACAATGGAAATATTGAACGCATGGATATGGATGTGCTTGCAAGGATTTGTTTCGTTCTGGACTGTGACGTTGCCGATGTTATGACGTTTCAAAAATAGTAAAGCGACTATCGCATTCCCCCGCTAATAGTCGCTTTTGTGTTTGACAAATCTGTTAACGTGTACTATAATTACAGCGTAAAGAAACATCATGTTGTATGTGATCCGCAACAAAACCGCTCGTCAAATCTGACGGGCGGTTTTAGCTGTTAAAAGGCTATTAACTAATTGACCCCGACATGAAAGATATAATCACTAAGCGTGAGGCTTTCTCCATCAAACACAACGGTTGCTTCTATTTGCCCAAAAGACTCCGGCGATGGAAAATTCTCATATGTCGCGCCAACCGACATGGTAACTACTATACCTGTATATTCAAAATCAAAACGCACAATATTGCCAACTCTTATCCCGGTGAGCGCGCCACTGTATGCATAGTTATAATTCTCAAACTCGTAATTTTCACCCATAAAATCAAATCGGAACGACATGTTATCCTCATACGCTTCGGCATGCATAGGCGCAGTTATCCATTCATGGGCATACGCCCCATGAAGAGAGTATACCGTGTCCCCTGCCAGCACGTGCAAATCCCGCACTGAAACGCCCCTTCCGGCGTCCACCATCAGCACTATGGCCAGTTCATTTTCCCCATCGCCGCCAAAATCACGATACACCATTTTAGGCATCACAAGACGCGGCGACCACCACCACCATTCGTCAAAATAGGTGCGCTGTCCATTGCGATATAAAACCATCCCCGGCTCTTTGCCGCCGAAGAGGTATATCCCCTCTTCCTCTATCGCCGCGACCAGGGAAAATTCCCAAGTTGATTCGTCATCTCGGTCAAACTCGGTGAATTCAAAATCCGGCCGCCACGCTTCTCCAGCAGGCGCACAACCCGCCAATAAGGCCGCCAGCACTACAAGTAATATGATTTTTTTCATAATGAAAAATACGCCTCCCTTATATCCCCGGAGAAATACAGCGAACCTATCGCGCATACTACCCCGTCTTTTCCCGCCCTGCGTATGCCTTCCGCAACTCCGTCTTTCAACGTATCAAATGCGGTGACCGGCACGCCAAATGCTTTCAGCTTCTCCGCCAAAGTTTTCACATCCATCGCACGCGGATAATTCGGGCGCACCGCGATAAATGATTCCGCCAGCGGAGCCAGCAGCCCCATCATCGATTCCACGTCTTTATCCGCCATAACGCCGACCACGAATATGATCTTCTTCTGTCCGAAATGGCTTTTCAAGCTCTCCGCCGTTACCTCAATCCCCTGCGGATTGTGCGACCCGTCGAGTATGAATACAGGGTCTTGCCCCAGAATCTCAAATCTGCCGGGCCAGCGGACTTTGCTTAATCCGACGACGATATCCTCGTCGCTGATCTTCCAGCCTTTTTCGCGCAAAATCTCAAGCGCGGAAATCGCGACCATTGCGTTCTTCGGCTGATACGCACCCGCCAACGGCAACAATATCTCACCGTACGGCGTGATATTCAGCTTCACGCCGCCGAGCGTGAACTCCTGCGCTGTGATCCGGGAAAAATCCGCCTTACGCAAATTCGCGCCTTTCTCGGCCGATACCTGCTCAAACACAGCTTCCACTTCTGGCAGACCGCGGTAAACGACCATATCCGCGCCGGGTTTGATAATTCCGGCTTTCGCCCGCGCGATATCTGTAATCGTCGGACCGAGTTCATCAACATGGTCATAGCCGATTGCCGTGATAATCCCGACCTCCGGCGTGTCGATGACGTTTGTCGAATCCAGCTCTCCGCCCATGCCGACTTCGAGAACAACTATATCGCAGTTTTTGTCGAGGAAATATTTCATCGCCAGCACTGTAATCAGCTCAAACTCCGTCGGCGGGTCCTCCATCGCGTCGGCAAACGGGCGTATTGCGTCAGTCAGCGCAACCAGGTCGTCGTCGGAAATCTGTTCCCCGTTTATCTGCATACGCTCATTAAACCGGATGATATACGGCGAGGTGTACAGACCTGTCTTGTATCCGGCCTTTTCAAGCACTGCGGCAACGCACGCGGCTGTAGAGCCTTTGCCGTTTGTCCCGGCGATGTGTACGAATTTCAGCGATTTTTCAGGATTTCCCAAAGCCTTCAACAATGCCTTCGTACGTGAAAGCCCCGGCTTCATTCCCCGTTGCCATTGCACACCGTGAATATATTCAAGCGTTTCTTTATATCCCATTTACTGTTTCTCCTTATTCTTATAGTTCACATTCCATTTTTCCCACTGTAAACGGCGCACCATTATAATTCTTGTATTCAACAGTTACACAGCCATTGTCCTCATACCATTTCCTCAGCCTTTTGTTATCATCAATCATGCCGAATCTGATTTTTGTTGCGCCAAGTTCTTTTGCCCGTTGCTTGCAAAAGTCAAGTAGCTTGTGTCCGTAGCCATTATGTCTATGTTCGGGCAGAACAACGATGCTACCCAAGCCACAAACACCGTTCACTGGTGGTTGCATTTCAAGATAGCCAACTGGAATATCATCACGGAAATACGCAAACATCAGCATTCCACTTTCAAATGATTTCAATAATTCTTCATAAGGCAGGCTTGCATGTCCTCTATATGGGCAGTTCTCTTCTGTTAATCCAAACTCAATAGCAACTGTTTCATAACCTCGGTGAATAATATCAAGGCAATCGTGCAAATCATTTTTTGTCACCGGTTTAATCATTTTTCCACCCCTCTAACAACTCCGCCACGGTTTTCTTCAAAACCGGATGCAGCATATTTGTCGCGATCTCATTCAGCGGAATCAGTACAAAGTCCCGTTTATGCATTTCCACATGCGGTATTCTCAGCGTATTGTCTGATATCACGGCGTTGTCATAGAAGATAATGTCAAGGTCCAGCGCCCTCGGCCCCCAATGCTCATTTCTGACCCGTCCGGCCTTTTCCTCGATTTTGTGCAGCAACGCAAGCAATTGAAACGGCGTAAGCAAAGTCTCCAGCTCAAGGCAGCCGTTTAGAAAATCGTCCTGCTCCAGATATCCGTAAGGCGCTGTATTGATGAAGTTCGACACTTTTAGAACCCGGCAGCCGCGCGATTTATCAAGCGCATCGACAGCAAATTTGAGATTCGCTTCCCTGTCACCGATGTTCGAGCCAATTGCGATATACGCCGTGTGGCGA